>VAPR01000012.1_pt1 | contig 129242 bp, 127 predicted proteins | sample 3380701 | NCBI WGS metagenome assembly VAPR01 (sample SAMN11536904, study PRJNA540576) | hot springs metagenome | isolation source: hot spring wet sediment | place: Spain: Lobios | collected 2014-01
GGGCGCGCGTGTTTTGGTGCTCGACGCAGCACACCACGACACTGTTGCCGCTGCGGTCAGCCATTTGCCGCAACTATTGGCTGTGCTCCTGGTCAACACCGCGGCTGAATTAAGCAAGGGAGACGATGCATTTTTGCGGCTGGCGGCTGGGGGGTTTCGGGATATGACCCGCATTGCCTCCTCACCATTCGACCTGTGGCGCGATGTGCTTTTTGCCAACGCAGGGCCGCTGCTGGACGCGTTGGGATATTTTGCAGCTAACCTTCAGCGACTACGCAACCGCCTTATCGAAGAAAACGCCGATGCTTTAGCCGAAGCCTTTGCGCAGGCACGCCAGCTCCGCGCACGTATTCCCCGCGACAGCAAAGGCTTTCTCCATCCGCTAGCCGATGTGTACGTACGCATCGAAGATCGCCCTGGGGCTCTGTTTCGCATCACCAAAGCCCTCTACGAAGCCGACCTCAACATTCAAGACATCGAACTGCTGAAAGTCCGAGAAGGCACAGGAGGTACCTTCCGACTAGGCTTTGCAACAGAAACCGACGCCGAACGCGCCTGCTGGGTGCTTCGCCAGGCCGGCATTGAAGCCCGCAGACCTGAAGAATAACGCTATGACAGACGCACCGCTTCAACGCACCCCCCTCTACGACCGCCACGTGGCTTTAGGCGCCCGCATGATGGGCTTTGGCGGTTTTGAAATGCCGCTTCAGTATACCAGTATCTTAGAAGAACACATGGCCGTACGCCAGGCGGCAGGCTTGTTTGATGTATCGCACATGGGCGAGATCTTTGTGCGCGGTCCGCATGCGCTTGCCTTTGTGCAGCACCTGGTGACCAACGATGCAGCCCGGCTTTACGACGGCCGCGCGCTCTACACCGTCATGTGCACTCCCGAAGGCGGCGTTGTGGATGACCTTCTGGTCTACCGCTTCGATGCCGAAACCTACATGCTGGTCGTCAACGCAGCCAACATCGAAAAGGACTTTGCCTGGATGCAGGCGAACAATCCCATGGGTGCACACTTGGAAAACCGCTCGGAGGCCATCGCACTGCTAGCACTGCAAGGCCCAAGGGCCTTTGAGATCGCCCGCCGCTTGGTGCCTGAGCTCACACCCGAAACGCTCCGCTACTACCACTTTCAGGTGATGCCACCTGGGACCTTCGTAGGCTGCCGCTGGGCTGTGCTTTCGCACACTGGATACACAGGAGAACCAGGCCTAGAAATCTACTGCGAAGCGGAGCAAGCCGGCACGGTTTGGGATGCCCTACTTGAGGCCGGCTACGACTTAGGCCTTAAACCCGCTGGCCTAGGCGCACGCGATACGCTGCGCCTAGAAGCGGGATACTGCCTCTACGGACACGAGCTGGACACCACGACTAACCCGCTGGAAGCTGGCCTAGACTGGGTGGTTAAATTGGATAAAGGCGAATTCATCGGCCGCGAAGCCCTGCAGCGCATCCGAACCGAAGGGCCGCGCCGGCGGCTAGTTGGTTTAATCTTGGAAGACCGGGGCATTCCTCGCGCCGGCTATAGCATTGTCAATGCTGAAGGCGCACCTATAGGGCAAATCACCAGTGGCACCCTCTCTCCCGTACGCCAACAGGGCATTGCCCTAGGCTACGTGCCCAATCACCCCGCCTATACAGAGCCAGGACAGCCATTGGGCGTCCAAATTCGCCAGCATGTCGTTCCAGCACGCGTGCATCGCCCCCCTTTTGTGGCACTTCACAAAAAATAGCCAAGTCAGCCACAGGCAATGCCCACTACTGTTCGTAATTTTGGGTCCACAGAATACGTAGCGCTCTAAACTATAGCGCAGGACTACCTTCCCTTGGGGTGTAGTAGGCAGCAAAGACTGGCATGAACGTCGACGTCTTTCTCACTGGCAGTCACGTAACCGAAGAAGATGTAGAGGGGCGCACGGTCGTGGTGATCGACGTCCTACGGGCTTCTTCCACCATTATCACGGCCTTGGCTAATGGAGCCCGAGCCGTGATCCCGGTAGCCGATATGGATCAGGCCGGAAAGATTGCAATGAACCTAGACCCTAGCACCTACTTACTGGGCGGGGAACGCGATGGCGATCGTATCGACGGCTACCACCTGGGCAACTCTCCTTTGGAATATACGCCGGACGTGGTGCACGACAAGACCATCATCCTCAACACCTCTAACGGTACCCGAGCGCTATGGAACGCCCGAGAAGCACGACATTTAATTGTAGGTGGCTTTTTGAATGCTGACCGTGTCGTCCAGTTTATCCGCGAGGCCGGGCTAGACCTAACGATCATCTGCGCTGGGAACCACGACCGGGTTACGCTGGACGACACGCTCTGCGCCGGCCTTATCCTACATCGGCTCTGGAACGGCCAAGAGCCAGAGCAGGTCAGCGATGCTGCACACATTGCCCTGACACAGTACCTGCATGACCGTGACGCGCTGGCCGAGGCGCTGCGCCAAAGTAACCATGCGCGATGGCTCACCGCCAAAGGCTACGGTGCCGATGTGGAGTACTGCCTACAACTCGACATCTTGCCCGTGTTACCCTATTACCAAGAAAACCGGCTCGTTCGGTGGTCTGGGCGTCTGGCTGAATCTAGTTCCTGACCGCTGGCGTACATGCCCTGGCTCTGCGCCGCTTTTGGCCTTATCTTGTGGGCATGGCAACCTTAACCTCCAAACGCCGCCGCAAAAAGCAGGCTGCGTCACAAAATCGCAAGCCGCGGATCACGCCAGAGCGCCGGCGCGAACTACTGGGGTTGGTGCTCATGGTGCTGGCGCTGCTGCTTACGCTGGCACTGATCAGTTACCATCCCAGCGACAATGCCTTGGCCCGCCACTTCTCACTGCAAGCCGCGCTCGACCCTGGAAACAACCGAGCCGAAAACGCCCTGGGCCTGGTAGGGGCTACGTTGGCCTACGTATTCGTTGCACAGCTTTTCGGCTACCCCTCCCTACTTTTTACCAGCCTATTGCTTGCTTGGGGCTACGCAATCTTTCGACGCCGCCACGCGCGAAAACTGGCGTTTCTTTCTGGGTTGTTCCTTTTGCTCATGCCCCTCCTGTCTGCTGCCTTTGGATGGCTGACGGTGGTTTTCGAATTTGACCTGTATGCTTGGAGTGGCCGTCTGGGACTTGCCCTGGCTGGCTGGATGCACCAGCTGTTTGGCACCATTGGTTCGCTTTTACTGCTGCTTCTAGGATTCACTTGCATCACGCTGCTGCTGATCGACCACGACCTGCAGCGATGGTTCGACCGCCTCGAGGACCTCACGGGCAGGGCCTGGGTGCAAATACGCCAGCACTGGAGGCAATGGCAGCACCAACGTGCCCAGCACACTGCTCGTCCTCCCCAACCAACCACCCCAGAACCTGAAACGCGACCAACCCCACCCCCAACGCCTCCACCTCCTACTATAGCCGCCATCCCCCGACACGAATTGCTACGTACACTCCTTCACGGTGCAGAACCTCCCGCTACTTCGGAGCCGACGGTGCCAGCAACACCCCCAAGTGCTGAGCCTACGCTCACCATTCGCCAGCGTATCGAAGAAGAACGCGCCGACCCCATCGAACGTCCCCAAGAAAGCCTCGACGCCGACTTCCCCTATACGCCACCCCCACTCGATCTACTCGACGGAGCGGATCAGCCAGAACGGACAATCGATTACGAAGAGCTGGAAGAAAACAAACGCACGCTGCTAGAAAAGCTCAGCACCTACAACATCCAGATCGCCTCAATCAACGCCATTGTCGGCCCTACCGTCACCCTCTACGAACTCACGCCGGCACCAAGCGTCAAGATCAGCAAAATCACCTCGCTGTCCGACGACCTGGCCATGGCCTTGGCTGCCCCAGGTATTCGGATGATTGCGCCCATTCCCGGCAAATCGGCCATCGGCGTAGAAATTCCCAACCGGCGGCGCGAGCTGGTCCGCGTCCGCGACGTTATTGGCACAGCCCGTTTTCGGGATGCCCAAATGGAGCTGCCCATCGCTTTAGGAAAAACCATTGAGGGCGAAGTCTTTATTCAAGACCTGACGCGCCTGCCCCATTTGCTGATTGCAGGATCAACCGGCTCGGGCAAATCCGTCGGGCTCAACGCGCTCATTACGGGATTGCTCTACGCTTGCCATCCGGCTAACCTCAAGTTCGTGATGATCGACCCCAAAAAGATCGAGCTCCAGCAATACGCAGCTGTGGTCGATCACTTTCTGGCGCTGCCCGAAGGCGCTGAAGACCCGATCATTACCGACGTATCGCAAGCGCTGGGCGTGCTCAAAAGCTGCGAGCGCGAAATGGAGTTGCGCTATGACCTGCTCTCTAAAGCCGGCGTGCGCAGCATCAAAGACTACAACCGACGCCTGAAAGAAAACACCCTTTCCCCTGAGGAAGGCCATCGCCACCTGCCCTACATCGTAGTGGTGATTGATGAGCTGGCCGACCTGATGATGACCGCAGGCAAAGACATCGAAGGACCCATTGCCCGCCTGGCCCAAATGGCCCGAGCCGTAGGCATCCACCTCGTGCTGGCTACGCAGCGCCCCTCGGTGGATGTCATTACGGGTTTGATCAAGGCCAACTTTCCTGCACGCATCGCCTATCAAGTAGCTACCAAAGTTGATTCACGCACCATCATCGACCAAAATGGGGCTGAAGGCTTGCTTGGCAATGGTGATATGCTCTTCATGATGGGAAGTCAACTGGTGCGCTTGCAGGGACCTTTTGTTTCGATCGACGAAGTTGAACGCCTTACGCGCTTTATCGGTGAGCAGCCAGGCCCTGGTCCCTACTGGCTGCCGCTTGTCGAAGAAACGCGTTCAGACGAGCCTGCCCCCGACGAAAACGAAACGCACGATGAACTTTTTGAAGAAGCGGCACGGATTATCGTGCGCAGCCAGCAGGGATCGGTCTCGCTCCTACAACGCCGCCTTTCGATTGGCTATACCCGTGCAGCCCGCATCATCGACCAGCTGGAAGCTGCCGGCATTGTAGGTCCGTTTGAAGGCTCTAAGGCCCGCCGCGTGCTGGTGCAAAGTGAAGCTGAACTAGAGGCGATGCTTCGCTCACTTCGTTCAGCGTCCTAAAGTCGCATTCAACCTACTTTCCCAGACCCTTTGCAAAAAGCCAATTGCCTAGCGCATAGACTGCCCGTATTTTTGCGCAGGTCTTTACCCATTGTTGTCTTCAACGACCAACCCAGGCCATGCCTACCCAGTGCATCCCAGTTATCGGCATTCTTGGTGGGGGCCAACTGGGTCGCATGACCGCGATGGCTGCCTTGCGCATGGGTTTGCAGGTGCGCTTTCTTGTGCCAGAGCCTACAGGTTCGGCCGAATCGCTTGGCGAGACGATGGTAGGTGACTGGCAGGATCCGGCCGTGTTGCGCCACTTTGCCTCGGGCTGCACCGTGGTAACCGTTGAAAGCGAATGGGCACCAGCTGATCTGCTAGAACCTGTCCTCCCCAAAGACACAGCACTCTGGCCTAAGGCTGAAACGATCAAGTGGATTCGGGATAAAGGAACGCAAAAGCGTGTGCTGGCAAAAGCGGGTTTACCCCTTCCGGATTTTGCTTGCTGCACTACGCTAGAGGAAGCCCTTGCTGCCGCAGAGCGACTGGGGTACCCGGTCGTACTCAAACGCTATCGCGGTTCTTACGATGGCTATGGCAACTTTACTGCCCACACCCCCGAAGCATTGGCCAACGGCTGGGCGCGCCTGGCTCAAGCAGACGGCCTGCTGGTAGAGGCCTGGGTACCGTTCGTGCGCGAACTGGCCGTTTTAGTGGCCCGAAGCCCTAGTGGTCAGGAAGTGCTCTACCCTGTGGTCTACACCGAACAACGCGAGCATCGCTGCTACCTGGTGCAAGCACCTGCCGATGTACCTGACGCCGTGGCTACGGAAGCACAACGCCTAGCACGTGCTGCTGTCGAAGCCATAGGCGGTGTTGGCATTATGGCTGTAGAGTTGTTTGAGCTGAGCGATGGGCGTCTCCTCATTAACGAACTAGCCCCGCGGCCACATAACACCGGCCATTACACGATCGAGGGGTGCTACACGTCGCAGTTTGAAAACCACGTGCGCGCCATCTTAGATTGGCCGCTAGGATCGCCCGAGCTGCGAGAGCCTGTAGCCGTTATGGTCAATATCCTCGGTCAGCGACGTAGTGACCAACTGGATCTCAGCGGCCTCCCCGAGGCGCTACGCATCCCGGGTGTCTTTATCCATTTGTATGGCAAAACGGCTGTGCGGCCAGGACGTAAAATGGGACATGTGACCGCTACCGGCCGCGACGCCAACGAAGTGCGACATCGGGCCGAAACAGCAGCCTCCCTGATTGCGACACGGCTATAACCACCCTCGCATTATGCCTTCTTCACCTAACCCACTGGTAGGAATTGCCATGGGCAGCGAATCGGACCTGCCCATCATGGAAGAGGCCACTACGGTGCTGGAAGCCTTCGAAGTGCCTTATGAGATCCGGGTGCTTTCGGCCCATCGCACTCCCCATCACATGCTCGAATATGCCCAGACGGCCCATCTACGTGGCCTGAAGGTGCTCATTGCCGGCGCCGGTGGAGCTGCTCACCTACCGGGTATGCTCGCCTCGGCTACCCCATTGCCGGTCATTGGGGTACCGATTCCTACGCGGCATCTGCAAGGCCAGGACTCCTTGCTTTCGATCGTCCAGATGCCTGGAGGCGTACCTGTCGCTACCGTTGCCATAGGGCAAGCCCAGAATGCCGCCTTGCTGGCGGTTCAGATCCTGGCCACGGGCGATCCGGCCTTACTCGAGCGCCTACTGGCGTACAAGCGAGCGTTGATCGAAAAAGTCGAGCAGATGGACGCCCGTGTCCAGGCGCGCTTTAGGCCCCAAGAATGATTTAGGCAGGCTGCTCGGCTTCGTCCCAGATAATCCGTGCAAAGCGCCGCTTGCCCACCTTCAGCACGAAGGGTGCGCGCTGGGCCAGATCAATGACTAGCCGCTCATCGGTTACCCGCTCCCCATCAATTGAGACTGCATTTTGCCGCACCAGACGCCGGGCTTCGCTGTTAGAACTAGCCAAACCCGCCTGTGTTATGAGGTTGAGCAGCCCAATGCGCGTGCCTTCGTCGGGTACAGGTCGGAATGGCTCCAAATCTTCAGGCACCTCACCCCGGATGATCGTCCGCTCAAAATGCGCGCGGGCCCGATCCGCAGCTTCCGCGCCATGGTACATGCGAACGATCGTCCAGGCTAGCTCGTGCTTAGCATTTCGCGGGTCACGTTCGGCAAAAGCTCGCTTTTCGGGAAGGGCTTCAGTGGGGACATCGGTCGCCAGCTCAAAGTAACGATAGATGAGATGGTCCGGGATCGAAAGCACCTTGCCGTACATTTCCTCGGGCGGCTCTGTAATCCCAATATAGTTGCCCAGCGACTTGGACATCTTTTCGACGCCATCGGTCCCTTCCAAAATGGGCATCAATAAGCACACCTGGGGTTCTTGGCCATAGGCCTGCTGAATATCGCGCCCCACGAGCAAGTTAAAGCGCTGATCGGTGCCCCCCAGCTCGATATCGGCTTGGATCTCGACAGAGTCCATAGCCTGCGCCAACGGATAGAGAAACTCGTGAATGCTGATCGGCTCACCCATGCGGTAGCGTTTTTCAAAGTCGTCGCGCTCCAGCATACGCGCCACCGTGTACTTAGCAGCCAGTTCGATCACCGCCCGGAAAGTCATCCGATCCAGCCATTCTGAATTATAGCGGATCTGGGTACGTTGGGGATCCAGGATCTTGGCTGCCTGCTCAAAATAGGTACGGCCGTTAGCCCGAGTCTCTTCAAGTGTCAGGGCCGGACGCGTTTTGGAACGTCCCGTGGGGTCGCCAATCATGGCGGTAAAGTCGCCGATGATCAGCACCGCTTGATGCCCAAGATCCTGAAACTGTCGCAGCTTACGCAGCACGACAGCATGCCCCAAGTGCAGGTCTGGACGGCTGGGATCGCAGCCTAACTTGACCACGAGAGGCTTGCCGGTCTGATAAGAGCGCTGCAGTTTTTCAACCAGCGCCTCTTCCGGGATGATTTCGACAACGCCGCGTCGAATCTGGCGCAGTTGTTCTTCTACAGGAGGGAAGGACGGCATAAAACTTCTAGGGGTTTTGGATTATCCACGACGACCTTTAAGTACCCGTTCCAAGCGCCGCCGGGCTTCGCGCTCGGCAATGTCTGCCCGGCGGTCATAGAGCTTTTTCCCTCGGGCAAGGGCAAGCTCAACTTTGGCCTTACCTTTTTTGAAATAGATGCTCAGCGGAATAATGGTATAGCCTTTTTGCTGCGCTGCCTGCGTCCAGCGCAAAATCTCACGCCGATGCATAAGCAGCTTGCGCGGCCGCAAGGGATCGTGGTTATCATGTGCGCCGGTGTGCCGATACGGCGAAATATGACAGTTGTAAAGATACATTTCGCCATTTTCTGGAGCGCAATAGGCGTCTTGCAGGTTCACGCGGCCTTCGCGTAGCGATTTAACTTCGGTGCCCTTCAGCGCTAATCCAGCTTCAATCGTTTCTTCAATGTGGTACTCGTGGCGCGCCTTACGGTTGGTAGCAACAAGCTTGATAGGATCGGCCATAGCATTGAAGAACCTTAGAGCAGGGGCACCTCGTCTTCGTCTTCCTCTTCGTCTTCCTCGTCCTCTGGGATCGTGTAAAGAGGCAGGTCAGGGACCTCGTCGGTAATCTGGAAATAAAACAGGTATTCGCGCAACTCAGTCAAACTAGCCATCGCAAGGTCATCAAAACGGAGTCTCAGGTTTTCTAGAAAGTAGGTATAGAGCTCAGGAATGGTCTCACGGGCTCGGGCCCACACGTCGCGTTGCTCGTCGGCAGCTTTGGCTAGTCGGCGCAGAGCCTTTACCAGTGCTGGAGAACCCTCGCCTTTACGTACAGCAAAAAGGCCCCAAACCATAGGGTAATTAGCCAGTTCGTACCACTCCTGTCCTAAATCAAGCACCAGAGCACTGGTTTGTAGCGTGGGGGCATCATTACCCACAATGAGGCAAGCGTCTTCATCGCCAGCCAGCAATTCTTCACGCGTGGCACCCTCGTAGGCTACAGGTTGAGGCGTTTGGTTGTAGTGCTCTTTCAGCACGACTTGCGCGATAAACGCTTCCTGGGCGTAGCGTGGATCGAGCGCCAACGTCTCGACTTGTAGAAACCCTTGGCGAAGCACCAAACGGGCATAAGGATGCTTCCAAGAAGAAAGGGCTACAGCAGGTAGCGCATCGACCTGATCGTTGTGCAACAACACGTCAAGCGTTGGGAGCAGCGCCACATCCACTTCACCGCCAAGCAGCTGTTCGAGCGCCTGGTACGACCGACAACGGGTAACTGCAAAGGGCAGCCGTACTGAAGCCAAGCCCGAGACGAAAAATTCTGCCGGCAGTAGATCCCAAACAGCTAAATGTATCATAGCGATGTTTTAGGCAGGTGTCCTTCGAGGTTGCTGCCAACAAAAACCGCCGTCCGGCAACTTCCGGTCGGCGGCCTGCTGAGCCCAACCCAAGGGTTTAAACGCCGGCTGGGGGCCAGAGCTCCGTTAAGCACCTGATTCCTCTTCGCCAGGCACGTAGCGTTTTTCCTTGATACGTGCAGCTTTGCCTTGGCGCTGCCGCAAATAGTAGAGCTTGGCACGCCGCACGTGCCCCCGACGCACAACCTCGATCTTGGCGATCTTGGGGGAATGCATGGGAAAGATACGCTCCACGCCTACACCGTTCGAGATCTTGCGAACAGTGAATGTCTTGCGTGCACCGCTGCCCCGAATGGAGATCACCACCCCCTGAAATTGCTGAATGCGCTCTTTGTCCCCCTCGATCACGCGTACGTGCACGTTAACCGTATCGCCAGGGCTAAACTCCGGGATGTCATCCCGAAGCTGCGTAGCCTCTACAAGGCGAAGGATCGCATCCGACATAACCTTTCTCCGTTTTATTCGTCGTTTGTTGTCAGCTCTAGTTTTTCAAGCAAATCTGGGCGACGTTGACGCGTCTTTTCTAGACGTTGGGCCTCGCGCCAGGCAGCAATGCGCTGGTGGTCGCCTGAAAGCAGCACCTCGGGCACAGCCATCCCCCGATAGACCGCCGGCCGCGTGTAAACCGGCGCATCGAGCAAACCGTCCTGAAAGGAATCAGAAAGCGCCGAGCTTGCATCCCCTAGCACGCCAGGAATCAGGCGCACAATTGCGTCGACCACAACCAGTGCTGGCAGCTCACCACCACTAAGCACATAGTCGCCAATAGACAGTTCCATGGTAACCAGCGCATCGCGCACGCGCTGATCTACTCCCTTATAGTGCCCAGCAAGCAGAATCAGCTGCTGGCAAAGCGAAAGCCGCGTGGCCAGCTCCTGAGTAAAGACCTGGCCGTCGGGCGTTAGATAGATCACTTCGTCAATGGTTTGGCCTTGGCGGGCGGCTTCGGCCTGGATGGCTTCGATGCAGCGAAAAATGGGCTCAGGCTTAAGCACCATCCCACTGCCGCCCCCGTACGGATAGTCGTCAATTTGCCGATGCCGGTCGGTGGTGTAATCGCGCAGATCGTGCACCCGAATGTCCACCAAGCCGCGCATCCGGGCTCGGCGCAAGATGCTGTATTCCAAGGGTCCCCGAACCAAGTCGGGGAAAGCGGTCACAATATCGATACGCATCGCCCCTCCTCCCAACAATCGTCACGGCAATAACCCTTCTATTAAACGCACCACAAGCCGCCGACGCTCAAAGTCTAGCTCACGGACAAAGGCTTCAACCCCAGGAATAAGCGCCTGCGGGCGGCCCGGCCGTGTCACCACGTAGATCAGGTGTGCCGGCATTTCTAGCACCTCGGCCACGGTACCCACGATCTCCCCCACCTCGGTCTCTACCTGCAGCCCAATCAGATCATGCAGGTAAAATTCTCCTTCCTCTAGCGGGGGCAGGTCGCTGGCACGCGCATACACCCCCTGTCCCCGAAGCGCCTCAGCAGCGTCTCGGTCTGCGATGGCCTCCACCTGCAGTAGGACCAGCAAGCCACGGCGCGTAGGCTGGTACTGCACCTGCTGTACCCGTAGCGGACGCGCTTCAGCTGCCGAGCGCCCCAGGTAGACGACTTCCAAATGCTCAAAGCGTGTTGGATCGTCGGTCTCGGGAATCACCTTAAAGGCACCCCGAACGCCATGCGCACGTACAACATAGCCCATGCGCAGCAGGTCATCTGGGCCGGTTGCCATGGCCTCCCTACGATCCGCTTTGCCCCGATCAAATTATTCAGCACCCTGCTCTGGATGCTCAGCCGATGCCTCAGCAGCAGCCTCTGTCGGTGCGGCCTCCTCTTGCACCTTTTCAGCAGCTTTACGCGCCTCAGCCTCAGCCTTCTTGCGCGCCTGCTCAGCCTCTAAAGCAGCAATGCGCTGCCGCTCAGCTTCGAGCGCTGCGCGCTTTCGATCGGCTGCAGTCACCTTGGCCTGCGCTTGCAGCTTGGCGTAGCGCCGAGCCCGATGCTCCGCCACCGCCTTTTGGATTTCCTCTTCTGGAACACCCCTACGCCGCAAGTGCAGCGCCAGCAACACCCCTTCGCGCCGAAGAATGCTTTCAACCGTCTCGGTAGGCTGCGCTCCTTTTTCGAGCCAATAAAGCACGCGATCTAGCTTCAGCTCAACGTGCGAAGGCTCCTCCAAAGGCCGATAACGCCCCAGATCTTCAATAAAACGACCATCGCGCGGCGCCCGTGCATCGGCTGCAACAATGGCAAAAATCGGAAGCTTCTTCCGACCCAATCGACGCAAACGTAATTTGACCGCCATATCGTTCTCAGCTTAGGCTTATTTTTTTCAACAGTTACATCCGTCCACCCAACAACGCCCGAAGGTCGATAGCCCGCCCCTTGCCCATAAGTTTAGACATCGACTTCATCACCTTTTTCATCTCCTGAAACTGGCGCAAAAGCTGATTCACGTCGCTCACCTCCAAACCACACCCCCGCGCAATACGCCGACGACGGCTGGCATCAATGATTTCCGGATGCCGGCGTTCCTCCGGCGTCATCGACAAAATAATGGCTTCAATATGCTTGAAGGCTTCATCGTCTATCTCCACATCCTTAACCTGACGGCCAAGGCCCGGAATCATACCGACCAGCTCGCGAATCGAGCCCATCTTTTTGATGCGCTGGAGCTGTTCGTAAAAATCCTCTAGGTTGAAATCAGCCGAGCGCAGCTTACGCTGAAGTTTTTCGGCCTGTCGGGCATCATACTGCTCCTGCGCACGCTCAACAAGCGAAATGACATCGCCCATGCCTAGAATGCGCTGCGCCATGCGGTCTGGATAAAACGGCGTGAGCGCATCGAGCTTTTCGCCCGTTGAGGCAAACTTAATGGGCTTGCGAACCACCGAGCGGATCGAAAGCGCTGCCCCGCCACGCGTGTCGCCATCGAGCTTGGTCAGCACGACACCATCAAAGTCCAACCGCTCATTAAAGGCTTTAGCTGTGTTGACCGCATCCTGCCCGGTCATGCTGTCAACCACAAACAGGATTTCATGCGGGCGAACCGCAGCTTTGATCTGCTCAACCTCCCGCATCATTGCTTCGTCAATGTGCAAGCGGCCGGCGGTGTCGATGATCACAATATCCCGCGCCGTGCGTCGCGCTTGTGCCACAGCTTCGCGGGCTACGCGAACGGCATCCTGCACCACCCGGCCGTCTTCCTCAAGCGCATAGACAGGAACGGGAATGGTTGCCGCTAAGGTTTTGAGCTGCTCAACAGCCGCTGGCCGGTAAACATCAGCAGCAGCCAATAAGGGCGCGTGACCTTTCTTTTTAAAATAATGAGCCAGCTTAGCGCAGAAAGTCGTCTTCCCCGAACCCTGCAAACCCGCCACCAAAATAATAGTTGGGGGCTGCTGGCTTAGCTTGACGTCGACCTGCTCCGCACCCAAAAGCTGCACCAGCTCATCGTAGACAATCTTTACAAGCTGCTGCCCTGGAGAAACCGAGGCTAGGACTTTGGTGCCCAGCGCCTTTTCTTTAACGCGTTCGGTAAACTCCCGCGCCACTTCATAGTTAACATCCGCCTCAAGCAGCGCACGACGGATCTCGCGCATCGTCTCAGCGATGTTGAGCTCCGTAATGCGCCCTTGTCCAGTAACCGACCTTAGCGCAGCTTCCAGCTTTTCGGTAAGACTCTCAAACATGGTGCAGCCCCTGCCCTCGTTGCAGGAAGGCAAAAATAGGGTTTTTACGTCCGATGTGCAACGCGCAAGCAGCCCCTAAGATCACCGCAGCATGGCCCCAAGCATATTATTCCGTAGGATTTTCACGACTGCGCAGCAGGTCGACCGTTTCGACAGCATGTCGCAAATGCGGGATCACGATCGATCCTCCTACCACGAGCGCAATGTTCATGGCATCATCGAGCTCTTCGTCGCTAATACCCAGCCGCACACAGTTGATCAAATGGTAGTCGATGCACTCGTTGCAGCGCAGCACCATAGAAGCAACCAAACCCAGCAACTCCTTGGTGCGCCGGTCCAGGGCACCATCATGGTAGGCTGTTTCGTCTAAGTGAAAGAACCGTTTGATGCCCAAGTGGTTTTTTTCAAAAATGCGACGATGCATGCGCTCCCGGTAAGCCTCAAAGGCGGCAATCCGGTCAGGCGGCATAGCTGAAGCTTCCATGTTTACAGGCTTTTTTTGGGGTGGAAACGATAGCAGCACAGCGTAAAGCAGCGCTTCGTGAGCGTTTTCGGGCGTTTCGCATGAACCTAAGCGCCGAAGCCCATCAAGCCTGCAGCCAGGCTATGGTACATCACCTTATGCAGCTTCCTGAGCTTTTGCAGGCCCAGACGGTGATGCTCTACTGGCCGCTGCTGGAACGCCGGGAGATCGACCTGCGCCCACTTGCTTTTTGGCTCTGGGAACGCGGCGTGCAAGTGGCGCTGCCGGTTGTGGTATCGACAGCGACAGGTACGCCAATGCTGGAAGCCCGGCGTTTTCAGACAGTAGCGCAGCTGGCCACCGGCCCATGGGGGTTGCAAGAACCCTATAATACCCCTCGCGTTCCACCAGAAACACTCGACGTCGTGCTCGTACCCGCCTTAGGTGCCGGCCGCAATGGCTATCGCCTTGGTTACGGCAAGGGATATTACGACGCCTTTTTACGCGGTCTTGCTGCTTGTACCATCTGTCCAGTATACGCTGCATGCTTGGTTGACTTTGTTCCGCCCGAGGCGCACGATGTGCCTATACGTATTTTGGTGACAGAACACGAAATCCTCCGCCTGCCGTAACTTCCCTAAAGCTCATGCGTACCAATGCATGGGTACTGCTAGAGCGGCTACAACCCAAGCCCTATGACAACCCATATGCAACAACAGCCTTTGCGCTCAGAAACCAATCCAACCGGAACGCTTGAGCTGGAGCAACTGTCGGATGAGGAACTGGAGCGGCTTCTGTTTGCGGAAGAAGCGGCAGCTGCGCGCAACGAGTCCATATGGAATTTGCCCACCCTGGTAGGACTCTTGCTCCTCCTTGTAGGAACGCTTTACGTACTCCAACAACTTGGGTTGTGGGAAGGCATAGATGTAAGCGTACTGGCGGGATTTTTACCCTGGGTAGCTGGCCTTTTGATTATACTTATCGGGTTTGGTCTACTCTCCTGGCGGCCGCGCCCCAGGAAGCCACGTAAGCGGGCCTCTAAGAAGCCTTTTAGCGAGTTGTTTGAGCCGTCTAAGAAAATTTTTGAAAACCTAAGCGCTACGCTAAGCACCTCTGCCGAAAGTGCTGCCTCAACACTAGAGCAAGTAGGCAAAAAACGACTCCGAAAGTCGCGCGACCGAATGATTTCGGGCGTATGCGGCGGCATCGCGGAATACTTTAACGTCGATCCTACACTGGTTCGGGCAGCATTTGTGCTGGGCGCTATTTTCTCGAGTGGCTTTCCATTTATCGTGCTGTACCTGATTTTGGCCTGGATCATGCCCAATCCAGAACCGCTTGAGGATCCAAAGGACAGCACGCCGCACATTACCATCCGGCCCGACTAGACCCCGAGCGCCGAAACCTTTACCCATTCTGCAGCGTGTATAGCTTGCTTTTGAGCCCCAAGGCAATCCGCAAAAGCTTCAACGACGCGCACTTGCCCTAGAGGGGTCAAGTGCAGTAGCTTGCAAGCCGCTTCTATTGGTCCGGTAGTTCAGTTGGTCAGAACGCCGGCCTGTCACGCCGGAGGTCGCGGGTTCGAGTCCCGTCCGGACCGCCACATGCCCTGCTAACGCACTGTTTTACAAGGATTTACGACAAGCCACTTCTGAAGGCCGCCCACTACCCACGAAAGTTAAATAAAAAAGGCCGGCTACGCCACTGTAGCCGGCCATTTTCTTTACCCCGACTTTGCGCCGTGGCTCATACATCCTCAGGCTGCAGCACGACTTTGACCATCTGGTGCGCGGCCTCCAGCTCCTCCAGCGCCTCGAGCAGCGGCGTCTCCACCTTCTCCTCCAGCGCAAAGCCGATCTCCGGCGCCTCGTGCTGCACGCGCTCGGTCAGCAGATCCTCGAGGCGGACACTGGCCCGCTGAAGCAGCATCTTAGCGCGCCAGAGTCGCTCTTCCAGGCGTTCGATCTCCAGGTTTTCCATGGCTGCACCTCCGTAGTCTTAGTTTTTAGGAAATATACGCTTATCGCTCATCTCTGCCAAAGCGTGGATGGAAGGCGGTCGCCCACCATTCGCCACAGCGCGGACAGGCGTCCAGTCGCCGGCCGCGCCAGACGGCGGCGTACACCGCCTCCAAGCCATTCCAGCCACCCCACAGCTCCACCGGCTGGCCGCAGATTCGGCAGCGTGCAGGTCGCAGGTAGGTGTAGCCCTGCAGACGCTGATCAGTCTCGGTCATGGCGCACCTCACGGTCTTGTAGCGTCTCCGGATCAACCCCCAACCGCTCGAGCACGGCACGGACCCGGCCGAGTCGCACCGGCCCGGGCCGCGCTTCGGCGTACATCGCTGGGCGGTCGTCCAGGTAGAGCACGACGCGACACGGCGGCTCGGCAAACAGCGCTCCGACGTCCGCCAGCGTGGCCGGCGTGGCCCGCTCCGAACGGCCGCCGCGCACCAGCTCTACCACGAAAGCCGACTGGCCCAGCCGGTGAATGCGTAGCTCCATCACTCGATGCGCTCTGGCTCAATAAGATCATGGCGGCGCAGCGCCTCCAGCAGTTCGTCAGCAATGACGCGGTGACGCTGCTCAATCCAGCCGACTAAGTCGGCGACCGAGTCGAATACCAGCACGGCCGTTGTGTCGTGCTCGCCGACCCACTGCGTTTGCCGCAGATGCTCGACCACGAAACGACCGGAGGCCGTGCGCCAGACGCGGACGCGCTCCTGGCGCCCGGTAGAGCCGCTCCAGCGCCAGTTCGCCTGATCCCAGGACGTGCGCGATTCGGCGATCAGCTCGCCTTCGAAGACTACCGGCCGGCGGCCGGTTGGCCTCAGTTCGATGCGTTCCATGATGCACCTCCGTGGTTTGGTGAACGGTTGTGCTATCTACGGAACAATCTAACAACACATTTTGCATTTGTCAAGTAAAAAATGCATACGTGCCAACTTGATGATGGTCGCGCGCTGGCGTATCTTTTTGTATCGTGGACGTGAAACATGCGCCGACATGATTACCATCCGTCGACTGCAGCAGCTGAAGCCGATCTTACACCTTACCGAAATCGCACGGCGCGCGCAGATTCCGGTCAGCACGCTACTGGCCAAGGTGCGCCGTGGCACCGAGCTTTCGGTGACCGAAGCGCGCAAGATCGAAGACGTGCTCCGCAGCTTTGGCCTGCAGGTACTTGATGAAAGCGCCGAAAATCCTTAGCTTACCACCGCCCTGGCATTCGACGCGCCGCTGATAGCGGCAAGCCCCGGCTGGACATCCGGCCGGGGTTTTCATTTTCCCGGCGGCCCGGGCCAGCTCCTGGCGCTCAGCTTCGGTGCGCTGGCGTGCAGGATAGGTCTTGCCGTCGACGCCGGTGGATTCAGACGGGCGTTCAGGTGTTGGAAAATCAACACCTGAAAGGTCGTGATAGGCTGTCGCAACGTCCACGCCCAGCAGCTCCGCAATCCGCCGCAAGCTCAGTCCACGCTGGCGGAGCCTGGCCACCAGCTCCTGGCGCTGCTCGCGCGAAAGGTGCCGGCGCACAAAAACGCGCGGGGCCCAGGCCTTTCGGCCCGGGCCCCGACGCCTGAGGCAACGGTATCTGCTCACTCAAACCGCTGATTCTACGCGGCTTACGAAGCCGAGTTCTGGTATGCGGCGAACGCGTACGGCTGAATCAGGCGACCGTCGTAGCGCGCGAAGCCCAGCACGGCCGTCTGCAGGAATTCTGCATACCGCTCATCCAGCCGCCTGACGACCAGGCCCGGGCCGACCTCGCGCACGATGTACTTCGAGAAGTCGCCGAACACGATCGACTTCGCGCTTGCCGCCATTTGCGGCATCGCGTTGTTGATGATCACGCGATAGCCGAGCAGCCGCGCCGGCTCACCGGCCTGCAGGCCGTCCTGCCAGAGCGGCCGACCCTGGTTGTCCTTGAGCTTCTTCAAGGCCGCGGCCGTCGAGTCGTGCATCAGGAACGCCGCGCGCTGGCTCGACCGGTAGGCCGGATCAACCTTGTGCACCAGGTCCACCAGGTCGTCATACGTGACGCTGGTGGTCTGACCCGTGGCGCCCTGCACGATCTGCCCGGACGGAATCGCCGTCAGGATGCCCTCGGGCTCGCCGGTGCCGGTGCCGCTCGTGATGTGAGCCTGCAGCGCACGACCGAGGCGGTCGGCGAAGACCTCCGCCAGGAAGGCCTCCAGGTCGAAGGCGCTGTCCTGCAGCAGCTGAAGGCTGACGCGCACGATGCCCGTCGAGTACGTGTAGGCGCCGAGCCTGACCTGCCCGAACGACACGTCCTGCTCCGCAAGCGCCGAGTTTTCGGACACGATCGTGGCGCTGTTCGACGTGTCGTCGACCGTCGGAATCAGTAGGTCTTCGCCGGAGATCGTACGAATGCGCGTCACCAGATTGATCACCGGCGAAATCTCGGCCAGCCGGCGCTCGATCTGGCGCTGCATCGTCTCCGGCACCAGGTAGCCGCCGGCCGACGGCGTGCCGATACCAAGCGCGCGGCGCTCGAGGCCCTGGCGCAGCGCCTCGCGTTCGTCAGGACCAAGGGCGTCGTCGTCGCCGGCGATCCAGGCGCGCCAGGCGCGGCGGTAAAGCTCAAGACCACGGACCGATTCCGTCCGTTCGTAGACGGCCTTGTAGGCGCCAAATTCATAGCCGCCAAGGCGACGCTCCAGTTCGCCAATCTCGTTCGTGAGCTCGTTGATTCGCTGTTGATACTCCTCCCAGTCGGCCCGCTCGGCGGCCGTCAGGTCGCGCTTCTCAGCCTCAGCCTTTTTCAGCAGCGCCTCCATTTCGCGCACAAGCTGCTCGCGCTGAGCGCGAAGCTCGCGAATACGTTCGAAGGTCAGCATATCTCAACCCCTTGTTTTCGTTGGACATAATCCACCGATCAGGGGCGCCTTCAGACGTGCACGGACTCGAGTGCTCAGCCGGGAGCGGCTCGGCCGCCGCAGTGCGGCAACCCCAACTCCTAAACGATAGAGCCGGAGTGCTCAGCCTGGAGCGGCTCCGGCGATCAGGTACGGGCAGGATATGGTGAACGCGTGTAACTGCGCTATCAAACGACGTGCGAATGCACCTCCGGCGCCGCCATCTCCGTGATGCGCCGGACCACTATGCCGTCCAGCTCCCCCGCCTCGAGCAGTCGCCGCGCTACCTCCACGATCGCCGGACGGTAGGCGCGCACCAGCCGCTTTGCTTCACTCCAGGCGTCCTGTAGCGTGCGACCGCCATCATGCAGCGCGCGCTCGAGCTCGGCCACGTCGCCATGAGAAAGCACGCCACCCGGCACTTCATCACGATCGCCGTAGGCCCATGCGGCCGGCGCCAGCGCGACCACGGGCCAGCGCTCTGGATCGTACCCGGCAACGTCCGCACGGCCGCCGCCCTCGGCGTGCAGCAGCACGCGATCCAGGCGCAAACCCAGCGCGACGGCGACCACGGCATGGCAGGCCTCGTGCAGCGCCGTCCGGCCGAGCTCATACGAAAGGATTTCGTTGTGCGTCATCTCAGTTGAAGCCGAAAAGCTCCGCCAGGTCACCATCCTCCGGCGGCATCGGACGGACGCGCTCCCTGCTCGCCGGCGTGATCCCAAACTCGGCGGCCAGGCGTAGCGCCTCCGTCCAGGTCTGGCGATACAGGCGCATCAGCAGCGGCCCGGGCGCACCCCGCGGAGCAGCGTAACGCTCGCGCGGCGAGAGCTGCAGCAGCTGGCCACGGATCGCCTCGATGTGTCCCAGCAGGTCACAGAGCGCCTCGAAGGCCGGCAGGTCCAGCTCCGTCAGCACGCGCTGCGCCACCAGCCGACGCCCCAGCTCGCGCCAGTAGCGGCGCCCCTCCGGCGACAGCAGCCGTGGTGCTCGCGGCAGCCGCTCAAGCGGCTCGACGACTACACCACGATCACGGTCGCCTCGCAGCGTCCCGCGAAGCGCCTTTACCCCTCGTGGCAACGGTTTGCGTCCCCTCATGCTTTTGTGAAGGTCTGGTAAAACAAAAATGCGAATTTTGACAGCGCGCGCGTTCGAGCGCCGCGCCGGTCTACAAGCGCAGCGCCCAAATTTTTTTGAGTCCCCTACCCCTCAACGACCGGTTGCGCGCGGCCAAAGCGTTTGACTGCACCGCTCACCTCGGCCTCCGAAAACCCAAACACCGTGCGCACCTGGATTTCCGGCCACCCTTCCTGCAGCATCCGTGCCGCCGTGGCCTGAAAGACGGTCCGCGGTGATGGCAGATACAGCTGCGCGCCACCAACCTCGCGCACAATCCGCTTCAACGCCGGCATACCAACGACGCGCGCGATCCGGATTGCGTCAACGGTAAGCCGATCCTCGCGAAAACACTCTGGTTTTGGTACATACGGCCTATAGCCGCCGAGCGCGATCACAAGCAGGATGGCCTGGCGTAGCGGCAGCGCTCGAACGACCAGCGGCCAGCCCGGATCATCACCGCCGCCGGCGTTGGCCGCGCGTATTAGGTCGATCTTCTTAACGAAGCGCCACGGGGTCGCGCCGAAATCCAGCTCCATGGCCGCCAGGTTTTTATGGTAGGATAGCCGGCGGCCGGCGTTGGCGCTCCCCCGCGGCTTGTGAATGGACAAGTCGTTCTTTTACAAGGACTTGCGCAAAAGTCAGTTTTCGCCGGTGGCGACCGCTTCGATCTCCCAGCGTGCGGCGCCGCCGTCGGCTGAAAGGAAAGTCAACAGCACGGCGGTACTCCCTGCCGCCTGCGCGCGGCGTGCGGCCTCCTCGATGGCCCGGGCGAGCGCATCACCTTCGGCCGGCACGGCGCCCAGGTACACAAGCTGGCCGTCGGCTCCGCCGCGTGATGCCAGCGCGACCAGCAGCAACTCATTTTCGCCCAGGTAGTCGCGCGCCGCTCGGACGGCGCTGGCGAAAACCCCGGGCTTGTCCGGATCGTAGGCCGCACGCGCCTGCTGCAGGGCGCGCTGGAGCTTTTTTTGGTCGCTCATGGCTACTTTCTCGTTATTATTCCACGATGTTCACCTCACACGGTCGATAGACCAGCACGGTGCCTTCGTCCAGTAACACGGCGAGGCGCCAGCCGCACGCCGGATCGCCGGCGGAGGCGTCCAGTAGCCAGCTGTAGGCGTGGCGCGATTGCTCGATCACGACGCCCTCGCGACCCAGGCCGTCGCGCACGCGCGTGCCGATCTCCGGTAGGCCAAGCGCAAACCCGTCCCAGCGCTTGACAAAAAGGCGAATCGCTTTAGAACGGCGCGCCATTGCGCTGCAGGTTTTCGATCATTTCCAGGGCTGCCCTTAGCCGCTCCGGCGACAGGCGTTCGACAGCCGCCTGCCACATCTTTGGAAGGCCATGCGTGGCGCCAAAGCCATCGAGCCACAGCGACGGCCAGCCGGCCGCTTCGGCACGCTGGAGCACGAACGCGCGTAGCTCAGCCGGATCGTTCGGCACGTCAGGCGGCGTGGTCGGTCGGGCCTCAGCCGCCGGCTCGGGCTCATCTTCGAAGGGATCGAACCATTCGCCCGGCTGATCATCGGCCCCGCCCTCGTCGTTGGGGAGAAGTCGAATCCACCCATCCTGCAGGTCGCCGGCTGGGGCGACGGAAGCGACGGGTGGACCGTCAGGGTCAGACCCGCCGAGACCGTCGCCCGGGCCTGGCGACTGGGTTTCAGACACCCGCCGCGCAGTGTCAGTTGTCAGTTTTGTCAGTTTCGTCAGTTTCGTCAGTTCGGACGCTGAATCCGAAGGTGTTACTGACAAAACTGACATTACCGACATACTGACACGTGTCAGTTTACGGTAGTGCCCGCGTTGCAGGTGTTCCACCTTGCCCGCCTCCACAAGGGCGGCGAGCCAGCGGTAGGCGGTTCGCTGCGTGCCGGCTCCCGCTTCCATCGCCGCGGCGATCCAGTCACCCGTCGTGAAATGCTCCGGCATTTCATCGAGCACGCGTTCGGCCGGGCTTCGGGTCAGCGCCTCGTAGGCCATTCCGCGCCATCCCATCAGGGTATAGACCCGCTGCTGCTCATGCCAGGTCCAGCGCGCAATGCCCACCGCCCGCGCCATTGTCTCACCGGTCACCTCGCGGGGCACCCGTCCCTGCAGCACTTCCTCGCAGCATTGCAGAATCAGGGCAATACGCGCCGCCCAGGCTTCCGCCTTCAGGCTTGCGCTGCGCAGGGGGCCGTCGGGCAGGCCTTCCCGCTCCTGGTCCAGCTCAAGGATCCAGGACTGAAAGACTTCTCGGGCCTCGTGCGACAGCGTCAGCTCCGCCTCTTCAAGGCCATAGAGACGACGGATCAGCCGGGCGTAGGCTTCCGCTACTTCTTCGGATACGTCAGCATCCCAGCGCATTTCGGATCGCCGGGTCTGGGGTGGCATCGCCAGGATGAAGCGCGGAATAAAACCACTGGACAGCATAATTGGAGAAACATGCTGCTGGAGGACGTGCGGCTGAATGCCACCGGTCACGGCCACGAAGGGACGCTCTACCCGAATGGGTCCATCGGCGGTCTTGCGGTCAACCGCTATGGGCCGAGCCTCGTACATCTCCACCCAGGCGCTTAGATCGGCCCCGGCGCGCTGGGCGTATCGGTCGAAGCTCATGAGCCAGGTGTTCAGCTCGTCACGCCACAGCAACACGCCCCGCGCGTTTTCTTTCAGGATCGGAGCCAGCGCCTCGATCGTCACGTCCGCCACCCGGAAGCGCCGGGCCCGGGGCGCTTCCGGCTTCGGCACCACCTGGCGTTGATCCTTCGGGAGCGCCTCCCAGTCTTCCATGCGCCGGCGGTAGTCTTCGAGCGCCGCTTCGTATTCCCGAGCGGCCCGGTTCTCCAGGTCCAGCACGGGTTCGACGGCCAGGGCCTGAGCCGGGGATTTACCGGTCCCAGAAAGGGCTGCGACCAGAGTCCAGAGCGTGGCCGGTTCCACCCACTTGCGTTTCAGACGGAGTCTAACCTGACTTCCAACCGCTGCAGAAATTGCCGCCAGCGCCGGAATCGCGATCAGGGCCGGGTCGCATGGGATCGCGGCGGCGCCGGCATGTACCAGATCAGCAACCGGCCGGGGGAGCAGATCAACCGGGAAGGGTTGCCAGAAGGGGACGTCCTCTGCAGGATCGGGTGCAACCTGGGGCTGTTCCTGTTGACCATCCCCGGCCCGGACCTGCTTCCGTTCCTTCCTGGGCGGCCGCCACCCGTATTGCCCCGCCAGCCAGAATAATGTTCCAATCTGGACCTCGCCGCGGTAGGACTTCAGGCGCTGGCGGATGTACTCCTCGGTGTCGCGCGCATCGCGCGTGTGCTTCAGCATGAGCTCGACGGCGGCATCTTCGCCGACCGCCGACGCCAACGCGAACAGGACTTTGAGCCACAGGTGGTAATTCAGAGAGCCGTCCAGCGGCAGAGCGGCAAGCGCGCTTTCTATCAACTCAAGGTCGGCAGCACCATCGCCGCTGCTGGCCACGGGCGGCAGCTCGACCTCGTGCCGAAAGCGGAAAATCTCGGCGTCCGGGTTGAAGTACAGCTCGGGGTCTACGGTGGCAAAGCATGCCCTGCTCAGATCCGGCGTGTCGTCTGCCACAAGCCCGTAGGTCGCCCGCAGGTAGGAGTAAAACGCACGGGCAGCACGGGCGTGCGCCTTCTGCAAGGGCCCGGGGTCGGTTACTTCAGCGATCGGCTCAGCTACGCACACGAGCAGCTTCAAGCCCGTGCCTGACGGGCTGATGAAAGCGGCCAGTACGTACGGATCCTGTGCGAGAAGTGGCTTCAGTCCTGGCAGATCGCGTCCGGGGTTATGATCGGCGTCCAGGTCGACGGTCAAGATGCCGCTATACGACTGGATCCCGTCGTTCTGGCGCCGCGCGAACGTGCCGGAAAAGACTACCTGCGCCAGCTCGCGCTTCAGGGCATCCCGCTCCTCTTTGGACCGGGCGGTTCGGATCCGACTGATGAGCGCCTGCAGGTGCTCGTTGGGACGCCGGAAGCGTTCGAGCACGGCGCCCAGCGTCGTGTGCTGCACGTCGCCGGGACGGCTGGCGCGGGCAACGGCGGTGACGGGGAGCGAAGGAACAGACGCGGTGCTTTGCGCGTCATTCACACGGCGCGTGCTTGCGCCGAACGCATTTTTTCCGTATTTTTGCATCGCGATACCCTCCCTGTTTTAGGGTTCGTTATCGTAAACCACGCTGGACGGCCTCCAGCGGGTCGCACGACTTTACGATCGGCCATGCAACGCCCCGGTAGCCGCCGGGGCGTGCTGCTTTTCAGGCCTCCAGCTCTCCCGTGTAGCATTTTCGAAGCAGCTCCTCTACGTCACGCTCACGGAAGCGCACAGCCCGGCCGATTCTGACTTCAGGCAACCGGCCGCTGCGTCGCAGGTTGTCCACCGCACCGCGCGAGATGCGCAAGCGCTGGCAAACGTCGCGGATTGTCAGATAGCGCTCACGAAGCAGTTCCATGGCACGCACACATTCGTTGTTGAACTGAAGGCAAGAAAATCTTTTAAAGCGTACAGCGCTAACAAACGACGTGTGAAAAACTAAGTCGCATTTTTCCAACACCTTACTCCAAACCACCCAGCGCCTGCTCCAGCCGGCGGCGCCTGTGCTCCTGGTCGATCCCTAAGTACAGCCGCACCTGGCGCAAATCGTCATGGCTCAAGTGCAGCAGGTCCTGTAGCTCCAGGCCACCCTGTAGCGCCAGGCTGACGAACGTCCGCCTGCCGACGTGCGGCGAAAGCAGCCGGAACTTTGGTACAACCTCGCGCTCCAGCCGGCTGCCGCGCTGCCGGACCACCTCCACCAGTTCCGTGATGCCGGCCGCCTCGCCGATTTCCTTCAGGTAGGCGCCGCACTGCGGATTGCTGATCGGCTCGAGCGGCTCACGTGCGCCCTGCAGCCACCGCTCGCGGAAAAACTGAAGGATTGGCTTTACCAACGGAATTTCACGAAACGTGCCGGTCTTCACGACAAAAAGGCGCCACGTGCCCTTTTCCAGGTCCAGGCGCGCCCAGCCCTCCGGCTCCATGAGCTGCTCCAATTCCGACCAGCGCGCGCCCGTAAAGCACGACACCACCAGCGCGGCCCGGGCCGCCTCATAGCCCGGCGGAAAGCCGCTCAGGTCGAGCTCACGGATGCGCCGGAGCTCCTCGGCCGTCAGGTAGATCACCGCCTTCCGCGGCTCGCGAACGGTCACGGCCGGCGGCACCGAGGCCAGCAGGCCGCGCCGCTCAAGCCAGAGCAGGAACGTTCGGAAGGCGCGCACCTGCCGGTTCGTGGTGGTCGGCGCATAACCGTGGCCCAGCATCCACGCCGAAAAATCTTCCAGCAGATGGCGCCGGACATGCGCCGCCGTGGCGTGCGGCGGCAGAAAGTCCTGCAGGTGGAGCCTCAGGCGGCGGTATAGCTCCATCGTGGCCGGTCGGACGCGCCGGCGCTGGTGCTCGAGAAAGTCGTCCAGCAGTTCCAGCAGCGTTTTCTCGCGACGGCGCTTGCCCAGGCGCTCCAGCACGCGGTCGCGCACCTCCTCCAGTTTCAGACCGTCGGCCAGCAGCGACTGCACAAACGCCTCCAGCCGATCCAGCGCGGCATTGGCCCCGCCGGCGGCCTCGACGCTCGACGGTTTGAACCGGCCGCGCCGCACAGACCATGAGCTACGTTTGGCGCTGAATGGCGTTGCCACCTCGATGGCGCGACGGCCTCGGCGCATGATCAGGCGGATGCGATACCGGCCGTCGCGAAGCGGCTTACTGCTCAGGCAAAAGGTGCACGTTGCCATACGTACCTCCGCGAATAACCCACGAAAAGGCGTTTTTTCAGTGCTCAAGTATAATCGCTTGTGCACCCTCCGTCGAGGGGATAGAGGCGAAACTTTGATCCTTCAGAAGTGCCTTTGATAACAAGAGCTTATACGCAAACCCTCCCGTCCGGACCGCTTTTGAAAGCCCGGTTTTTAGAACCGGGCTTTTGTTTTATCTTCACAGCGTGACGGTCGCTATCCGTTTACGGTATTTAGGGTACCGTTGCATTTCGCCTCAGACGAGCTTTAAAATCACCCATTCGGGTGATTGCGCAGCGAAAAACGTCGGCCTACTTTTGTACATAGGCAGGCTTATCCACCTAGGCCGTCTTGCCAACTGTCAAAGGGCCTTTGACCATGCAACGGTGCTCTTCTATGCTAGCTGCTTGCCTTTCGTTGCTGCTGGTAAGTTATGGGTGCAAAGATAAATTGCCCCAACTCTCCTGGGGAGAAGGCGGGGGGTTTACAGGAGCACAGCATGGCTATACGGCCTATGCCAACGGGACGGTTGAGGAATGGTCACAATGGCCTGGTCAAAGCCGCCAGTCACAAAAAACGTGGAAATTGAACTCTGCGCAACAGCAAACCTTACAAACCCTCTACCAACAGCTTCAAGCCTTACCTCCTTACACAAACTGGGCCAACTACACCCGTTTTATTACGCTCTATCTACAGCAAGACACGCTGCACTGGGCATGGGAGCCTTCCGACACGCAGGCTACTGCCCGCACTCTTCAGAACCTTTACGATAGCCTTAACCAAAGTCTGCAGCAGCAGCCATGAAGCGCATCTTCAGGTGGCTTTTCCTGGCAGGAGTGTTTTTTATCATGCTTCCCCTTCAGGCGCAGCCTCTGAAACAAGAGAAGCGCCCGCTCCCGCCCTTACCTCAACGCCTAGATTTTCCCCTGATTAGAACTCCTCAGGAGCTCCAGCACGTGTTGCGCCCCTCGCAGGGCTCTCTGTTGCGCTACGGTCGTCCCGTAGGCAAGCTGTCACTGAAAACACTGCCAGCCAAAAAGTCGCCTCGGCTGCAAACCCTTGAAGGTCCCAAGCTTTACCGCGCGCCCAACGGGACTGTCCGTTGGATGCTCGGGAAATTGGAACAGATAGCTGGTAAACGCCCTCAAGACGCAGCCCTCCAGGTTGCTGACTTTCTCCATCGGCATCGCTGGCTACTGCGGCTAGAGGATCCCAAAGCGGAGTTGAAACTTCAAGAAATCAGCCAAGATGCGCTGGGCTACACCCATCTGCGCTTTGCACAACACTACCGAGGCTATCCCATTTGGGCTAGCGAGCTGCGCGTGCATTTAGACGCCAGCGGCCAGATTTATGCGCTTAACGGAGCTTACGAGCCTACCCCTACGGGTCTATCTGAGCTTACACCCCACCTCAAGGCTACCGAAGCCTACGCGCAAGCCGCCCATGACCTACGCCAAAAAGGGCGCTGGCGCGCACCCAGCCCAGCACTCCGCGAGGCGTTAAAGCTCGACGAAGCTGAGCCCCAGCTTGTGCTGTTTCGCCACAACGAGCTCGGATGGCGGCTGGCCTATGAAGTAGACATTCGTCCTAATTGGCTAGAGCGCTACACCTATTTGATCGATGCCCAAACAGGTACCATCTTGCACAGCTTTGCTACGCACTGCACGCTCAAACCCCTCGAAGCGCATACCCTCCCCGATGAACCTAAAATCACCGTTGCTGCACCTTTTGCCCTGCAGGGCAGCTTTGTCGACGCCCAGGCGCAGGATGTGCTTGGCAATAGCCGAACGCTTCGGGTCTACCACGATCCGGCTTCTGGCTACTACATGATTTGGGATTTGCCTTCGCTGGACCTCTCTGCCTCGCGCCTACCCAGAGAACCCAAAGGTGGGGCCGTCGTGCTCAATGCCCAAAACCAAGACCTCAGCTCCAATACCAATCTCACCCAAGTAAGCTCACCCAACAATACCTGGACCGACCCTGTGGCGGTCTCAGCCCACTGGAACCATTACCTGGCGTTTACTTTCTTCCGCACACACTTCAATCGCAATGCTATCGACGGTCAAGGCGGCACCCTGCTCTCCGTGGTTCACGTCACCGATCGCGGCCAGCCTATGGATAACGCCTTCTGGAACGGCCGCGTCATGGCCTACGGAGACGGAAATCGGGATTTTCTTCCTCTAGCCGGCAATCCCGATGTTGGCGTGCACGAAATGGCGCACGGCGTGATCGAACACACCGCCAACCTGGTCTACCAATTCCAGCCAGGCGCGCTAAACGAATCCTTTGCCGACGTCTTCGCCGTTTTGGCTACAGGAGACTTTTTGCTCGGTGAGGGCATCGTTCGGCCAGAGACCGGTAAGCAAGCCCTGCGCGACCTAAAAAATCCTAATGGCGATCACGTCTTAGGCCGCCAACCTGCACACATGTCGGCATACCTTAACCTGGACATCAGCCAAGACAACGGTGGCGTGCACATCAATAGCGGCATTCCCAACCGAGCAGCCTCTATCATCATTGAGCAAATCGGCCCAGAAAAGGCCGGACAGATCTACTACCGGGCCTTAAGCCAATACCTGACGCGCAATAGTCAGTTTGGCGACTTGCGGCAGGCCATTGAACAATCTACACGTGACCTCTACGGAGAGGGAGCAGAATTGCAAACCGTACGCCAGGCCTTTGATGCTGTTGGCATCACTTTGGACGTTGGCCAAGGCGGCAACCCCGGAAACGACCTGCCGGCTCCTCAGGTCCAAACTTCGCTGATTTTCTTTGTACTCTGGGATCCTTTTGGATATCAGTACGCGGGAGAAATCGGTGTCCTAGATCTTACCCAGCCACAAAACCCCCAGCTAGCTCTGATTGATGCTGTCCAAGCACGCTTTACCGAACTTGAAAACGGAGCGCTGGACGTGGCCCAACTCTCAGGCACGCGCGATGGCCGCTCGCTTTGGTTTGTTGACGCCAATGGCCAGCTTACCGCCATCGACCTTACAAGCGGCCAAATCTACAGCTTCGACTTTTACCTAAGGGAGCCGGGCGATCTGTGGAATGCCTCGATCAGTCCAGATGGTAGCGTAGCTGCAATCGTCTCTGCTTATGAAAATGACCCCACGCTGTACTTTTGGAATGGTGAGCAGGTCTTCCAGCTTCCGCTGGAGCCTACCAGCACGATGTACGTGAAGGTTAAAACCATCGCCTTCCCCGACGTAGTTAACTGGTCGCCCAACCCAGCCCTTCCACGCATTGTGTTCGACGCCCTGAACCGCATGCAGCTCGGCGGTCAACCCATGAGTTACTGGTCAGCCTACGAGGTGGACTTTGCGCAAAACTTTGAGATCTACAGCCTTATTCCAGCACAGAATCCCCAGATTAGCATTGGGAATCCGATGTACTTTCCGACCAATCCGGATGTGATCGCCTTCAACGTGGTGATCGGCGACACAGCCGATGTTGTGCTCCTCGACTACGAGCAAAAACGCCTGTTGGCCTTAGGTTTCCCCGAACGCACCGGTGGACAGGTGATTGACCCCTTGCGTCCTTGCTTTTCTCCCGACGGAAGGCTGCTCATGGTGACCAGCCCCAGTAAAGGATGGCTCGTGTTCGATGATACGCAGCAATTGGGCTTTATCGACATTAGTCAAATTTTTGGTGGCGTGCCCTTCAATGCCGTATGGCTAGGCCAGCTCGGCCAAGACCGCCAAAACCGACCGCCTGTTGCGGTCTTGCGGGCAGATTCCACCGTAGGCCTTGCTCCTTTGACGGTCACGTTTGATGCTTCGGCTTCTTCAGATCCCGACGGGGATAGCTTAACCTTCCGCTGGGAATTTGGCAACGGAGCTACCGGCAGCGGCCAACGTACAACGCATACCTTCCAATCTCCGGGCAGCTACACCGTCCGCCTTTACGTTGTTGATCCTTGGGGTGCCGTGGGCCGCGACTCTGTTACGATTGAAGTGCGCCAGACGCTCAGCGACGCCTCCCCATGGCCTGCACTACCGGAACAGCTGACGCTGAAAGCCTGGTATCCGCATCCTGTGCGGCAAAGCCTTACGCTGCAGATCGGCGTGCCGCAGGCAGGAACGTTATGGATTCAAATTTACGACGTCTTAGGCCAGGAAGTATGGAACCAGACTCTTGAGGCCGCACGCGGCTGGCAGCAAGTCGTGCTTTCGCTGCCCAAACTAGCAGCTGGTGCTTACCAGCTCGTGCTGCGCCAGGCGAGCCATCAGCTCAAGCGCACGGTAATCATCGCGCCCTAGTCGGCAACCGTCTTGCGCAACAAAGCGCGCTTGATCGGGTTTTTGAAGTTGCAGAGCTTCATCATCCCGATCAAAGGACGGAGATGCCGCGTCAGACCGTCACACGTGCTCCATCGGTAACCGATGGACAAGCGGCACCAGGATTTGCAGTACCGCGGGCCACCCGCCCTCGTTCTGTACCACCTGGCCAACCCCTCAACGACCCTCGGCTTTACTTCAACCGGGAGCTCAGCTGGATCGATTTTAACTGGCGCGTGCTTGCCCAGGCGTTTGATGCTCACGTTCCCCTGCTAGAGCGCGTGCGCTTTTTGGCGATCACCTACACTAATCTCGACGAGTTCTTTCGCAAGCGTTACGGTGGCCTTAAGCGCCAGGAAGCGGCCGGTGTACGCCAGCGTTCACCCGACGGCCGCACCCCCTCGGAACAACTACAGCTCATTCGAGAAGCCATTCGTCCTATGTACGACGCCATGTACCAGCTCTGGCGTGAAGTGCTGCGTCCAGCACTAGCTCGGGAAGCTGGCGTCTATCTCCTCGACTACACAGACCTATCCGCCAAGCAGCGCGTGCAGCTTAGCCAGTACTTCAGAGAAAAAGTCTTTCCTGTACTTACCCCCTTGGCCGTCACGCCTGGCCAACCGTTTCCGTTGATTGCCAACCTTAGCCTGTCGATGGCCGTTTTGCTGCGGCATCCCCAGCAGGATACCGAATATTTTGCCCACGTCAAAATCCCAACCGACCGAGGCCGTTGGGTCCCTTTAGACGCACCGCTGCATTTTGTGCCCTTGGAAGAGGTTGTGCGCCACCACCTACACGAGCTGTTCCGCGGGATGGAAGTCTTGGGTGCCTGGACTTTTCGCATCACACGAAATGCCGACGTGCTGCGTGCCGAAGAGGAAGCCGAAGACCTGATCGCCATGATCACCGAAGAACTGCGGCAGCGGCGCTTTGCCCCCGTAGTGCGCATGGAGGTGGAAAAAGACATGCCGCCCAAGGTACGGCACCGCCTCATGGCTGAGCTCGAACTCAGTGAAGCAGACCTCTACGAAGCTAATGGCCCGCTAAACTTAGGCGACTGCGCAGCACTGGCCGAGCTTGACCTACCTAACTTCAAATACGAACCCTGGGAGCCCATTGTCCCCACGCTTTTACTGCAAGAATCGGACTGTCGAACGCTCTTTGATCTGCTTCGCCAACGCGACGTGCTCGTGCATCATCCTTATGAATCGTTTACGGCCACGGTGCAGCGCTTTCTAGAAGAGGCTGCCAGCGATCCTCACGTACTGGCCATCAAACAAACGCTCTATCGCACCTCAAGCGACTCCCCGATTATGAAAGCGCTCATGCGCGCTGCCGAACAAGGCAAGCAGGTGGCCGTACTGGTCGAGGTCAAAGCCCGTTTCGACGAAGAAAACAACCTAGAATGGGGTCAGCAGCTCGAGCGAGCTGGCGTGCACGTCACCTACGGCGTAACCGGTCTCAAAACCCATGCAAAAGTGAGCCTCGTAGTGCGGGAAGAACCCGACGGCCTGCGTACCTACAGCCATATCGGTACTGGAAACTACAATCCAGAAACCGCTCGGCTATATGCCGACTTGGGATTCCTGACCAGCCAACCTGCCATCGGGCACGACCTGGTAAACCTCTTTCATTTTCTAACAGGCTACGCGCCTGAACAGCACTACCAAAAACTGCTCGTTGCTCCACGCAACCTGCGACCAGCCCTTGTGCAGCTGATTCGGGACGAGGTTCACTATCAAGAACAGCAGGGCAACGGTCGGATTATCGCCAAAATGAACGGCCTTGACGATCTCGACCTTATCCAAGAACTCTACCGAGCCTCTCAGGCCGGCGTACCTATCGACCTAATCGTACGCGGCCCTTGCCGCCTGCGACCAGGACTCAAAGGCTATAGCGAAACCATCCGCGTACGCAGCATCGTTGGCCGCTTTCTCGAACACAGCCGCATCTACTACTTCCACCATGGGGGCACACCACGCTTTTACATCGGCAGCGCCGACTGGATGCGGCGCAACCTAGACGATCGAGTCGAAGTGCTGGTCCCTATCGAAAATCCTGCACTGCAGCAACAACTCTTGCGCATCTTGCAGTGGGCCTTAGAAGACGCTTATACTGCCTGGGAACTCCAGGCCGACGGCCACTACCTTCGCCGCTCTCCGCCGCCTGGCACCCAACCTCTGGGCTTTCAAGAACGCCTGATGCAGTGGGTCTGCCCCCACTTGCTCGAAAGGGCTAAACCACCTTTGGAATAAGGTTTGTGCGATGCTTTTAAAGCAGTGTACAGAGTTTTCCTTCCTATGGAGTACCCCACCCAGACCAGCCTGCACGCAACCATTTATCAGGCTCTATATGAGCACACCCCCGAAGCGGTTTTAATTGCTGACCCAGAAACGGGCCAGGTTCTGGAAGCCAATCCCGCAGCCGAGCGGCTTTGGGGCTACAGTCGAGCGCAGCTTTGCAGCATGTCTGTTACAGCGCTGCATCCTCCTGAGCTAGCCGAGCATTATTGGCAAAAATTTCTGGAAACGGTAAAAATTGGCGCTGCACGTGAACGCGGCCTTTTGATTGCGCGTGCGGATGGCAGCTGGGTGCCTGTCGAAATCTTGGCTCGCGTCTTTCCGATCGAAAAGAAAAAACTGATACTAGGTATTTTCCGAGACCTGCGCGAAGAGCAAGCACTCCGCGAGGTCGAAACGCTCTATCGCGCCCTCTTTGAAACCAGCTTGGCCGGCATTTACCTCCTCCAGGGGGACAAGATTGTGCTAGCTAATCCCCAAGCCGCCGCCATTTTTGGATATACTCCAGAAGAAATCGAAGGGACGTCAGTCTTAGAACTTGTGGCAGAAGCTGATCGACCCCTTGTAATTAAAAACCTGCGCGAGCGACTCTCAGGCCAGGTCGAAGAAGCGCGCTATCGCTTCCGAGGCAAACATAAAGACGGCAGCATTCGCTACGTAGAAGTGCGCGGGCGGCGCATTATGCACAACGGTAAGCCAGCTATTTTGGGGACTGTGCTGGACGTCGACGACGAAGTACGGGCGACAGAACGCCTAAGGCAAAGCGAAGCCCGCTACCGCCGGCTCTTCGAACACAGCGTCGCCGGCTACTACCGCACCACACTCGACGGGCGCATCCTGGCTGTTAATCCTGCCCTAGCCCGCATGCTGGGATACGAGGATCCCGAAGCCCTCAACGGCCAGAGTGCTGCCATCCTCTACTTCAATCAAGCCGATCGGGAAAGCTTTATCCAAGCACTACGTCAGCAAGGTTGTCTGGTTAACTATGAGATTCAGCTGCGACGGCGAGATGGCCGTAGGCTCTGGGGCATCGAAAATGTCCACATTGTCCGAGAAGAGGATGGCACCGAGTTTATCGAAGGCACACTCATCGATCTTACCGACTTGTTTGAGCAGCGCCGCCGCTATTTGGGGCTCTACAACCACACCGAAGACGCTATTTTCTGGATTCGCGTTACCGAAGATGGGCAATTTCTGGTCGAGGCCACCAATCCTTCCCATCAGCGCAAAACAGGCCTCACGCCGGAGATGCTCTGGAACCGTCCTCTCGACCAAGTTTTGCCTCCCGAGCTGGTAGCCCATGTGATCAGCAATTATCGGCGATGCCTGGAGGCAGGCCATCCCGTCCAATACGAGGAAACGCTAGATCTACCCGCAGGACGGCGTACTTGGCTCACCCAACTTGTACCTATCCCTGACCCTGACGGTCGCATCCGACTCATTGCTGGCATTGCGCGCGACATTACCGAAATACGGCAGTTGCAGGCCTTGCTAGAAGCAGAAGGGCAATTTTTAGAACAACTTATTGCTGGGGCTTCACGGCGAGCACTGTGCACGCAGTTTTGCCATCTGGCCGAACGTTTTGTGCCTGGTGCTTTGGCCTCGGTATGGCTCTACGAAGAAGGAAAACTGCGCCTGTGTGCAGCGCCCAACCTTCCTCCGGCGTTTACGGCAGCATTTGAGGGTCAGCCCATTGGCTTTGACAACAGCCTAGGAAAGGCGCTAGCCTCTCGCCAGCCCGTCTGGACCGCCGACATCGAAAGCGATCCCTCTTGGGCCAAGCTGCGGTCGCTGCGCGGCCAAACGGGCATACGCGCCTGCTGGGCTTTACCCCTTATCGGTAGCCGCGAGGAACTCTTAGGCGTTATGGGTTTGTGTTTTGAAACAGTTCGCTCGCCAAGTGCCGATGACCAGGCCATCGCTGCCCGTCTGGCCCAGCTGGCCAGCTTGGGTATGGAAAAATCCCTGTTGCGGGAAACGCGCGAGCGCCTGGCGCGCGTAGTTGCCCAAATTTCACAAGGCGTGGCCTTAACCGATACCCGGGGCAACCTCGTCTGGGTCAATGATGCCTTCACGCGTCTGACGGGCTATACTCTTGAGGAAGTGCGTGGTAAAAACATTGAGCACCTGCTGCACGGTCCGCAAACCGACCGCGAAACACTTCGCTGCATGCGACTACGGCTGCTGCGCGGACGCGCTGCCCACGCTCGGCTTGTGCATTATCGTAAGGATGGGTCAACCTTCTGGGATGAGGTGCACATCGATTTGCTCTACGACGAGCAAGGCCAACATGTGGGTTACATTGGCCTGATGGCGGATGTGACTGAACTTGTAGAAGCCGAACGGCAGCTGGAGGAAGCCAAGGAACGTGCCGAAGAAGCTAGCCGTCTTAAGTCGGCCTTCTTGGCCAACATCAGTCATGAGATTCGCACGCCACTGACGGGCATTTTAGGCTTTGCGGAGCTCCTGGATGAAGAGCTGGCTGCTCGAGGCCAAGAAGACCTGCGCGAATTTGCCCAAATTATCAACCGTTCCGGTCGGCGACTCCTTACCTTGCTCAACGATCTACTAGACTTGAGCAAGATCGAAGCGAACCGATTAGAGCTTAAGCTCTGCCCTGTGGAGGTTAACGAGATTGTGGAACAGGCTGCCCAGCTCATGCGCCCTTTGGCGGTGGACAAAGGACTGCTACTAGAGCTCGAGCTGGGCCATCCGCCGCTTGCGATGGCCGACCCTAGTCGTCTCCACCAGGTAGTGGTCAACCTGCTTTCGAATGCCATCAAATTCACCGATGCTGGCTACGTACGCGTGCATACCGGCAGCCGAGACGGGATGGTTTGGCTAGCTGTGGAAGATACCGGTTGTGGCATCGATCCTGCCTTTTTGCCCCATCTTTTTGAACCTTTTCGGCAAGAGCGGGAAGGCCTAACGCAGACGCACCAAGGCGCTGGTCTAGGCCTGTCGATTGCTCGTCGGCTGGTTGAGCTCATGGGGGGCCAGATTAGCGTGGTTTCGGAAAAAGGTCGCGGGACTACGTTTGAAGTGAAGCTACCCCCGGCTTTGCCCCCAAAAGCAGCTGAGGGATAAGGACGGCTTAGTCAAACTGCACCTCTCGGCGCGGCAGTACAAGGGTAAACGTACTCCCCTGACCAGGACTGCTTTTAACCTCAAGCCAGCCGCCGTGGGCCCGCGCAATAGCCTGACTCACCCGAAGGCCTAGCCCTGTGCCCTGCGGTTGTGTTTCCGTAGTAGGGAAACGCAGCAGTCGCGCCTGCTCCTCTGGGGTTAGACCTTCCCCGGTATCGTGCACAGCCAAACGCACCATGGTTTCCGTGACTTCTGCGCTAAGCACTACCGTTCCGCCCGAGGGGGTATGCCGTCGGGCATTGTCGAGCAGATTGTCCAGTACGCGCCGCAGGCGGGCACCATCGGCTTCAAGGACAGGCAGCTCAGCAGGCCACGACGTTTGCAGCTTGATGCCGGCTGCTGTAAATAGCTTCCGGTGTGCGCGTGCGGTTTCTTCAAGCAGCTCGGCCAGCGGTACGGGCTCAAGGTGTAGGGGCGGTTTTGGACGCTCCAATACGCTTAGTTCAAACAAGTCTTCGATTAGCCTTCCAAGGTGCCGGCCGCGTGCTTGGACCACCTCTAGAGCAGCTTGGGTAGCCTCCAGGCGACCTGCCTCAAGGTGCCGCTGCGCCTCCTCCAGGTAGCCGAGCAGCGTAGCCAGCGGTGTGCGCAGATCGTGACCAATACCGGCAATCAGCTCGCGGCGCATACGGTCGGTTTCCTGCAAGAGGGTAACACTGCGTGCAACAGCTTCAGCCATTTCATTGACAGCGCGGGCCAGACGGCCAAACTCATCGTCCCGTGCAACAGGCAACCGAGCGCTCAGGTCTCCTGCGCCTAGTCGCTGCACTTCGGCCACCACCTGTCTAAGGGGCTTCAGCAGTGCGCGGGTGAACAAGGCTCCCAGCAGCAGCGCTAGCAAGACAGCTGCTGCCAGCGTTAGCGCCAAGGCGCGATAGTAGGCTGCCTGTGTTCCTGAAAGCTCTCGTGCCAACGACCGCCTCAGTGGTGCTACCAGTACGCTACCTGCGCGCCGCCCGTCTAGGCGGTACAGCGGAGCCAGCGCCCAACCGTCGCCCTCAAGCTGCACAACCACTTCATCGGCACGCAGCCAGGAGGCCACCTCAGACGGTAAAACGGGCAAAGTGTTTGGATAAGGCCCAAACAGCTCAGAATCAGGCCAGATAATGGTTACCAAATGTCCCAGCGAGTCCAGCAGCAACACCGGATCTGGGAAGCGCGCGCTCAGGTCGAGCTGCACCGGAAGCGGCAGATGCGCCAAGTCAGCCCTGTCAAGATCTACGCGCTGCTCGATTTCTTCAGCCAGGGCATCTAACCGTAGGCGAATACCTGCTGCGGCAAGCCCCAGGCTACGCGTGCGGGCAAAGTAAGCGCTCAGCCCCACAGCCAGCAAAGCAACCAGCACCTGGGCGCCGCTCAGCAGCAGCGCAACCCGGCCAAACACAGAGCGTCGCCAAAAGCTCATGCCTCTTCTTCGGCCTGGAACTTGTAGCCCACGCCCCAGACCGTCCGAATATAGCGCGGCGAGCCGGGCAGCGGTTCAATTTTAGCACGCAGACGCTGCACGTGCGAATCGACGGTGCGGGCATATCCTGGATAATCAATACCCCACACCTCCCGTAGAAGCTGCAGCCGTGTAAACGGACGGTCGGGATGCCGCGCCAAAAAACAAAGCAAGTCAAACTCGCGAACGGTCAAATGCACCAGCTGCCCGTCACGCCAGACCTGCCGCCGCACGGGATCAATCCGTAAGCCTCCAAACACCAGCGGCTCTTCTACAGTTACTTCGCGGTCGAGCTGCAATCGCCGCAATCCAGCGCGAACCCGTGCCACCAACTCGTTTAGGCTAAACGGCTTGGTGACGTAATCGTCTGCACCTACCTCTAACCCAACAACCCGGTCGAGCTCGCTTGAGCGCGCTGTAAGCATAAGCACATAAACTGCCGGATAACGCACCCGAAGCTGGCGGCATACTTCTAAACCATCCATACCGGGCAGCATGAGGTCCAGTATGATCAGATCCGGCACCGCACGGGCAACTTCTTCTAAGGCCGCTTCGCCACAAGCCACGGCCTTTACTGCATACCCTTCAGTCTGCAGGCGCTCGACGAGGAGCGTTCGTAGCGCTTCGTCGTCTTCAACAATAAGGAGCTGCGCAGCCATAGCAAGCCCTTCAGCGTTGCATCTAAGGTAGCATCGTTTCAAACGAAAAAAATGCTCCCGCGATGACAAAAAAGTGTACTTTTGCCACATATTGGCAACATCTTGCCAGGCCAGCTATCGATAAAGGAAGTAGCTGGCCTAGACCGTTTGCTTATGCGCGCGCGTCGTTTGTGTCTGGCTGGAATGCTTTTTCTATGGCTAGGCCCTGGTCTTTATGCGCAGGGCCTCCCAGCGGATACGCTTATGGAGCGCTGGCTGCACGCGCAGCGGCAAGCGTGGAGCCGCTGGCAAGCACTGCGCGTGACGCTTGAAATCCACCGTAAACTGGACAGTCCTTTTGGCGTGCGTCGCTGGCAGATCGCCGCTGAAGCGTACTTGGAGGCCGATGTCATGGGCTGGCAAGTACGCTCCCTTGACATCAACAATCGGGTACCTACGCCACCAGTCCCTGCCTTTGCTGAAGCCGAGCTCCACGCACTGGCCCATGTGATGCCTCTGCGCAATGCTTGGACACGCTGGCTAGCGCACGCTCCGGCAATCGCTGACACCGTTGAGGCTGCGCCCTGCTGGCGCGTCGAACTGCACCCTCCTGGCCCTAGTCCTGCCGAGCGTGCTACGCTCTGGTTTGCGCAACAGGATGGACGGCTGCTACAGAGCCGCTTGCTCGTGCGCTGGCGACCTGCTGCTCCCCCTAGGGTTATTCTGACTCGGTTTACACGTCTGCATGGGCTGGATCTGCCCCAGTACCGCTACATCGAATGGATGCATCCAATGCGTCGCCGCATGCGTCGCTACACCATGCTCATCACGCAAGAAGTGTACTATCGCGACTATCGCTTGGAAGCTGCGGGAACCCGTTAGCGCCACCAGCGCGTTTGGAGGGCCATGCTGACGTTTCATGAGGTCATCGACGCTTTACGCCAGCGGCTCCAAGGCCCTTTGCCTGGCACACAGGCGCAACTGACGATGGCGCCAGCCCACCGTCAAGATCCTGAGCAGTTTCGGGCTGAGCGCAAAATGTGCCAAGAAGCTGCTGTGCTAGTGCCCATCTACCCTGAGCTATCGCACCCCATGGTGCTACTGATTGTGCGTCCGGCGAATCTCAAAGCCCATGGAGGGCAGATTAGCTTTCCAGGAGGCCGGCGCGAAGCCGATGAACCCCTCTGGCAAACCGCTTTGCGCGAAACCGAAGAAGAACTGGGCATCTTGGCCACAAGCATCACGCTGCTAGGCGCCTTAACGCCGCTTTATATTCCTGTATCCCATTTTTGCGTCTATCCGTTTGTAGGCAGCCTCCAGGCCCTTCCTCCCCTTAAGCCTTGCCCAGAGGAAGTTGCAGCAGTGCTCCGGGTACCGCTGGAGCGGCTACTGGATCCTCATGCGCAACGGTGTGAGCTTTGGGATATCCGAGGGCAGCGCACGCAGGTCCCGTTTTTCGAGGTCGAATCGCATCGCATCTGGGGTGCAACCGCCATGATCCTTGCGGAACTTCTGGCGCTGCTGCGTGACTTATCGCACATTCATATGGCCAATTCTACGTAGTCTTGCTTAATTGCCAAACTTGCATCGGCTTACTTTTTTAGGAGAAAGTTTTCTCCAACAAAGCGCCGTTGCTGTATGACGACCGCCTTTGCCTGGAATGCCACGCACACGGCCCATGCAGAAACCGGACATGTGGAGCGACCGGAACGCCTGGAAGCAATCCGAGAGCGCTTGACCACTGCGCAGCTATGGGACCGGCTAGCGCTTCAGCAGCCTCTTCCTATAGATTGGGAAATTATTCGCTTGGTACACCGACGCACCTACATTGAACGCTTGCAGCAAGCAGTAGCGCATGCTCCTCTCCGACTCGACGTCGACACTTATCTACAGCCAGGTAGCTTAGAAGCTGCGCTGGAAGCTGTGGGTGCACTTCTAGCCGTTACGCAAGCCGTACTTGAAAGGCGGGCCAGCAATGGCTTTGCGGCGGTTCGTCCCCCAGGTCATCATGCAACGCCTGACCGGGCCATGGGCTTTTGCCTGTTTTCGAACGTAGCTATTGCTACACGTTGGGTGCAGCAAACCTTTGGTGTTGAGCGCGTGGCTATTGTGGATTTCGACGTCCATCATGGCAACGGCACGCAGGAAGTCTTTTACGAAGATCCGAATGTGCTTTTTCTGAGTGTGCATCAGTTTCCCCATTATCCTGGCACGGGTCGGGCCGAGGAAATCGGTACCGGACGTGGCCGTGGCACTACCGTAAACGTGCCGCTTCCGGCTTATACCGGAGACGAGGGCTACCTAGAGGCTTTTCGACGCCTGTTAGGCCCTGTAGTACGCCGCTTTCGGCCTGAGGTGATTTTTCTTTCGGCTGGATACGATGCCCACTGGCGCGATCCGCTAGGGTCCATGCAGCTCAGCGTAACAGGCTACGCTGCCCTGGTTTATGAGCTCATGGAATGGGCCGATGCCTGTTGCGACGGCCGCCTAGTGGCAGCGCTTGAGGGCGGCTACGACCTTGAAGCTTTAGCAGCCTGCGTAGAAGCCACCCTAGTGCGCTTGCAGGATCCCTTAGCACCCATCGCTGATGCCTTGGGTCCCTCACCCCACGAGGCTGTCGACGTACGCGACCTGCTCTACGAGCTCAGGCTACTGCATCACGTAGCCTGAAGACTTTTAGCTTAAATGGGCCAAAAACGTTTTCCAGGGCGTAGCAGGCATAGTTTCGGTTGTGGCTCGTGCCAATGCTCGAATGAGCATGGCTGCACGCTCCACTTCCTTTTGATCAGCAGCTTCCACAATGTCTACAATGTCAAAACGCCCCAGCGTCACGTAGCTTTCTTTCCAGGTTACGCCGGGACAGCGCTTTTGGATTTCTGAAGAGACGCGTTCAGCCAGTTGCCGAAACTCGTTAGGATCTCTGAATGCATCGGGGCCCAGCCGCGTGAAGATGAGATACGTTGCCATGGTCATCCCTTTTACGTTTTTAAAGCATGAAAGAAATGCCGTAGCGTAGGGCTGCAAAGGATCGCTACACAAAGGCTTTACAAGCTTTAGACACCAAGTATGTGGCCCAAAGTTTCACTTTAGCGTGCGGTCAAAGTAACGCTAAAATCGCTACTTTTGAGCCCCCTACCCCCTTCCCAAAGTTCAAAGCCGGTTTCTACAGCATGCAGATACCACGTTGGGCTGATGTAGCCGCGCGCTACCGCATCGTCAATAAAAGCTTTTAGGTCGAGCTGGGTCACTTCCGTGACGGGTGTTGTACGCCGGTAGGCGATGTAGTTCCAGTCCCAATCGGCAAACCATACTTCCCAGGTAGCGCCGGCCAGAGAGACGGTCGCTACCCGATTTCCCCCTGGCATCACGTTACCTCGCCAGTTGAGCCAAATCATGAGTTCAGCCCCGCCGCTATAGCCATTTGTTGAAGTAAGCGACGGGCTAAACCAAAGGTCGTAGGCAGCATTCCAGCGACCTGAGCTAATGGGTGTAAGTCTCCAGTTGCTTTGAAGCCTGGAGATCGCCTCAACCCGAAGGGGTAGGCCCGACTGGCTCGTGCAAGCGCCCCAATGGCATCCTAAATAGATGGCTGGATAGGCAGCTACATTATCGCCGTTGCTGTGCTCAGCCCGCGTAAGGATAAAGTTGCCCGTTTCCAAGCCTATTTCAATACACTGCGCTGTTTCGGCGCCCCATACATTGTTGATCACCCGATAGCGGCCTCCGGCGACATCCCGTGAGCCCCACCGATCGCATACTGTAGCCGTGGGCTCATCTTCTGCTTGGGGGTTAGATTCATTTTTCTCTGGGAACAGCAGGCTGCATCCTGCTAGAAATCCGATCAGGAAAAGCGTCCAGTAAAAGTGCTTCATCGCCTTGCCTCAAATAAAAAAGGGACCGTTTAAGGTATGCACGGTCCCTTTTTCAAAGCAAGTGGCATAAAGTTAATCTCCCTCCGGCCAATCATCGGTTCGAAACGGAGAGGCTGGCAGGCCAGCCCGGTTAAAGAGCACTGCGTGTGGCGTATTCGACCATCCGTAGCGCACAGCCTGAGGGTTGGGGACGTTCGGACTCCAGACAACCAGCGTGTTGCCTTCGACGCGCACGTAGGCGGGATAAAAGACGCGGTCGGCTCCGGCAACGACAAAGGCACTTTGATCAGCGGTTGGTTGCAATACCAAGCCTTCGTCAGCATAGCGAAAGTAAAGCCGAATGCGATTGCCTTCGCGTGTCATGCGCTCATAGATAGGTCCGGAGAAGGTGATGTCTTTGAAACCGTAGGTGTGCGCCAGAGCCCATCTTGCTAGACGTTCTCCCACCTCTCGTTTGCGCGCAGGGTGAATGTTGCGCTCGTCACCCACGTCGATAGTTACCACCATACCGGTATGGGGCACGCTAAGCATGGTGCGTAGCTGTGCTTCGCGCAGGCGTTGGGAACGTGCCTGTGGGCCGTAGTCGTATGGAGCAATTTGTACAAAGTAGAATGGGAATTCGCCTAAGTTCCAGTGCTCGCGCCAGCACTGAATGAGTGTAGGAAAGAGCCGTTCGTATTGTCCAGCACGCCCTACGTTTGATTCCCCTTGGTACCAGATAGCACCACGCATGCTGAACGGGATGAGGGGGTAAATCATGCCGTTAAAGAGCGTAGTCGGTGTGTTTGGTCCGATCGCGATTGGCAGTTTAGGTCTGCCAGTGTAGCTGAAATCTCCTTTGCCAAAAACATAAAGTCGGCGTCCTACCAATTCAGCCACAGGCAGATAGTGCCAAGGGCCGGCCAGCGACAAGGCTACCTCTGGCTGGTCTTTAGGATAGAGGCGAAGTTGTTCGGAACGTCCCCAGAGGCCGCCACCGCCCTGGGTATCGATGACACGTACAGCGATTAGGTTTTGGCGTTCGACGAGCTCAGGTGGGATGCGGTAGCGACGGGGCGTTTCCCAATAGCCTAGCTGTTGATATCCACCCACTTGATGGCCGTTAAAATAGGTGCGGTCCATGTCGTCTATGGGCCCGAGCTCCAAGATGAGCTCGCGGCCTATCCAGTTTTCAGGAACTTCAACGCTTTTCTGGAACCAAACCACGCCGTCGAAAGCCCCTAGTGGAGTATCTTCCCAGCGGCTAGGAAGTATCATTGTGAGTGTATCGCTAAGCGGTGTGTGGGCATAGAGGGTATCATTTAGCTCGAGCGTAGACCAGAAAGTAGTATCCGAGGGTACTTCACGCTGCTCAAGCTGGGTGCGCCAGGCCTCCAGTTCGCGGAGTATTGGTTCAGTGGCTTCTAAACGAACAATCAGGTCTTGAAAGTCAGGTAGTTTGCGTAAGTGTTCGCGGTCAACCCAGGCTTCGGCGGGTGTACCTCCCCAGCTGCTTAGGATGAGTCCGATTGGGACGCCGAGGGCTTCATGGAGCTTATGGCCAAAAAAATAGGCTACTGCGCTGAAGGTAGGGAGCGTTTCTGGGGAGCAGATTTGCCAGGTGTTACTCAACGTCTCCTGAGGTGTTAGGGCTACAGCATGTTCGACGGTAAGCAAACGAATAGAAGCGCAGTTGGCTTGCCGAATGGTTTCGGTTGCTCCTAAGACGGAATCGTTGGGTGACCAGCCGGCGGCGCGAGGAACGAGCGGCATTTCCATATTAGACTGCCCTGAAGCAAGCCAGACTTCCCCGATAAGTACATCTCGCAGGATCAAAGTATTTGGTCCTGCTTGCACTTCGAGGGTATAGGGTCCTCCGGCTTCCAGTGGGGGTAATGTAGCCATCCATCGGCCATTGGCATCAGCCTGAGCTTGCACTTCGAGCGTGTCGAGGCGTATGCGGAGGGTTGTCTGCGGCGTTGCCCAACCCCAGATGCGGATGGGCTGCTGGCGTTGTAGCACCATATGATCTGCAAAGATAGGTGCCAAGCGTAGCTGTTGGACATTGCTTCTGCAGCCTCCAACTACTGTGACACCTAGAAGAGCTAGCCCCCAGATAGCGTTTCTCATATTTTCTTAGATTAGTCCGCCTAATAATGATCATTTCAATATTACGAATCACAAATCCCAGTCCCACTAAATCACAATTCTTTCACTTGCTTTCATTCCAATGCCATAAAGATTGCGATTATTTCTGGGAACGGCTCCTCGATTTCAATACCACAAAGGTGCGATTATTTCCCCTGCTCCATGCTATCGCTAGGTCAGGGCTCTGTAATTTCAATACCACAAAGGTGCGATTATTTCGTGCGGCATCCGGAAGGCGAAGGGTCTATCGTTTTCATTTCAATACCACAAAGGTGCGATTATTTCATTCGATCTTCCCGATCTGTACCCGACCGACTACTTATTTCAATACCACAAAGGTGCGATTATTTCCCCGCTCGGGCAATTACAACGGCAAGTGGCACCGCGCATTTCAATACCACAAAGGTGCGATTATTTCTTCCGGAGGACTACATCAAGGACCTTTTCAACATCCATTTCAATACCACAAAGGTGCGATTATTTCTTGCGCGCAAGTACCGAAAGTATGGGTACTGGCCGAATTTCAATACCACAAAGGTGCGATTATTTCTATTAATTTGTGCTACTATTTTAAAACAGCTGCTTTTATTTCAATACCACAAAGGTGCGATTATTTCGCGCAACGTGCGCTGCCGCAGCGTGCGCAATGCCGGATTTCAATACCACAAAGGTGCGATTATTTCCACGGCATGTCTCCCATGGCCCTTGTCGAAACGGTGATTTCAATACCACAAAGGTGCGATTATTTCCCAAGTAGAAGCTATCCATTGACACTTCTAAAGCAATTTCAATACCACAAAGGTGCGATTATTTCGAGCGGGCGCAATAAATTTATGTATTACTTGCGACGATTTCAATACCACAAAGGTGCGATTATTTCTGTTGCGGAGCTGCTTCACAATGCAGCAGATGCCGATTTCAATACCACAAAGGTGCGATTATTTCCTGCTGCGGCGCCAGCGCAAAGTCGTGATACCAGAGCATTTCAATACCACAAAGGTGCGATTATTTCCGCGGCGATGCGGTAGTTGCCGCCCTCGTCGAAATAATTTCAATACCACAAAGGTGCGATTATTTCTGATGCCAATACAGCAACGGCTTTCCAACTTACGTTATTTCAATACCACAAAGGTGCGATTATTTCCGGTTGGGCAACGCGGAACACCACCGGTTTGGCAAATTTCAATACCACAAAGGTGCGATTATTTCCTGACACTTCGGCCAGGATGGCCCGGGCCTGCACCATTTCAATACCACAAAGGTGCGATTATTTCCGGACCTATGAGTCCGGACCTATGAGTCCGGACCTATATTTCAATACCACAAAGGTGCGATTATTTCCGATCTGGCTCCGGCGCCCGAGCGGCTTCAGGCTTAATTTCAATACCACAAAGGTGCGATTATTTCTGTCAGAAGACGCCGAGGACATCCGCGCCTGGAAGCATTTCAATACCACAAAGGTGCGATTATTTCAGGAGATAGCCATGAGACGCCTTAGCGATTTACAGCATTTCAATACCACAAAGGTGCGATTATTTCACGGTACGCATATTGTTTTGAATGGCGTTGTTGTGATTTCAATACCACAAAGGTGCGATTATTTCTCGCTACCCGCCCAAGATAAAATCATATAAATCTCGAATTTCAATACCACAAAGGTGCGATTATTTCCCAGCCGGCCTCTTCGAGGCGGCGGTAGATAGGATTATTTCAATACCACAAAGGTGCGATTATTTCCAAGGCGCGCGGCTTCGCTTCGCGAGCGCGTTACGCATTTCAATACCACAAAGGTGCGATTATTTCCCCGGGCCTGCTCGAAGAAGTCGATGCGGTCGAGCGATTTCAATACCACAAAGGTGCGATTATTTCTTTGTCTGACGATAGGGGTTCGTAATAACCGATACGAAATTTCAATACCACAAAGGTGCGATTATTTCCGTATAAAATCGGACAGCGGGGCGTCCGAAAGAATCATTTCAATACCACAAAGGTGCGATTATTTCCTATTGGTTCTGCTAGAGTACGCATTGATTTAACGAATTTCAATACCACAAAGGTGCGATTATTTCTCTTAGACGATGGCCGCGCCATCGACGGTCGTCTTCATTTCAATACCACAAAGGTGCGATTATTTCCTACTGAGGAGAAGCTATGCGCCAACCGATCTGGCTCATTTCAATACCACAAAGGTGCGATTATTTCACAACCAAAAACAATGGAGGTAGCTATGAATTGCTTCATTTCAATACCACAAAGGTGCGATTATTTCGCTATGGGACTCAACGAAAAACTGTCACGCTATCAACTTTCAATACCACAAAGGTGCGATTATTTCCGTGAAGACAATGTTAAGAAACCGTGAACGCGGAAACCTTTCAATACCACAAAGGTGCGATTATTTCCCAAGTTGAGCGGTCCCGTGAGAGAGACCGTAAACGGCCTTTCAATACCACAAAGGTGCGATTATTTCGCCCGGCCGGGCACCAAAGCGCGGGCGTTTCCGTCTCTTTCAATACCACAAAGGTGCGATTATTTCATAAATCTCTGATACTTCATTTGTGTACGAAAAAACTTGCTTTCAATACCACAAAGGTGCGATTATTTCTCCCGGAGAGCGGCATCCCACAGCCGACGACCGTAACCTTTCAATACCACAAAGGTGCGATTATTTCTTTTGATTACGTTACGTTTTTCGATGATCTTGACAACTTTCAATACCACAAAGGTGCGATTATTTCTCAAAACGCACATTCCACTTCTCCGGACCGATAAAACTTTCAATACCACAAAGGTGCGATTATTTCTTTGCACAAAAGTAACGTGAGAATAGCTTAAATCTACTTTCAATACCACAAAGGTGCGATTATTTCGTGGTATCTTTACCAGCGCCGAAACGTGCCCAACGAGCTTTCAATACCACAAAGGTGCGATTATTTCCCCGTTCGAGTTCGCACCGTGAAAGGCGCGCCGTTCCTTTCAATACCACAAAGGTGCGATTATTTCCAACGTTACTTAAAGGGTGGTCGATGCCCGTTTTTAACTTTCAATACCACAAAGGTGCGATTATTTCTCTACATTGCCGCGTCACCGCGTTATCGTCGCCCGCGCTTTCAATACCACAAAGGTGCGATTATTTCATTTTGCGGGCGACGGATCTACAGCATACGATATTTTCTTTCAATACCACAAAGGTGCGATTATTTCGGCGGTGCCGACGATACGACTCCGCAAGTGCTTGAATACTTTCAATACCACAAAGGTGCGATTATTTCCTGTCCCCTATCGTCACCCATTTTAGCATCGCAACACCTTTCAATACCACAAAGGTGCGATTATTTCTCTCTTGCGCCCATTTCTCCATCTCCTCCTGTTCCCTTTCAATACCACAAAGGTGCGATTATTTCAGTGAAGGCTGCAGAAAGCGATGCCTTCAAACGCGCCTTTCAATACCACAAAGGTGCGATTATTTCTGCATCGTTCCACGCAACTGTAGAAGTGTATTTGCGCTTTCAATACCACAAAGGTGCGATTATTTCCCAGCGCCTCAAAGAGCAAAATCAGCTATTCTTAGGGAATTTTAAGCGGTTTTCAGGAACATGTCAAGACCACAACGTCGTCGACCTACAGTTCACTCTTAAACCCCGGCTGATCGACGACTTGATTTAAGACAAACAAAAACAATATTTTATTAAAAAAGAAATACAACTTGCCTCTTTTGCTATCCTCCAAAGATTGCCAACGGATAAGACTCGACGCCACCTTGAATAGTCCTAATCTTTAATTCTCAAGTACATAGATCGAAGAAAAATTGCGCGCTAGTTGGCCATAATCTAGGCCATATCCAATTACAAACTGATTGGGGATCCTAAAGCCTACATAATCTAGGGGCACTTCAACCCGTGTGGCCTCTGCCTTATGGAGTAAAGCTACTGTCGCCAGTGAAGCCGGCTCGTGCGCTTTGAGCCGCTCCAGCATAAACTGCATGGATAAACCCGTATCCACAATATCCTCGACAACCAACACATGTCGGTTTCGAATATCCGCATCAATTTTCTTGAGCTCATAAACTTGACCGCTGGAGACTTTCTCAGCCCCATATGAAGACAACTTCAAAAAATCGACCTCGCAGTCAATCGTGATAGCCCGAATCAGATCAGCTAAAAACACAAAAGCACCATTCAGCACGCCAATTAAGATAGGCCGCTTACCTGCATAATCCCGACTAATTTCTTGCCCTAACTCAGCTACGCGTCTCTGAATCGTTGCCGCATCCAAAAAAAGCCGAAACCGCTCACCGTGACATTCTACCACTTCTGGAACCGCATGAGAAAAAAACGTGCAAGCCATACCTAAGCCGTCTTTGCTTAATCATCTTTCCTCTGTTGGAATATAACAATCTGGCCTTCGTTTAGACATAAATCTTTTCAAGAGAGCAAACCGAAAGCGAAGTACTTAGTCTTCGATAGGGGTAAACTGAAGTTGGGCGATGTGCACCGTCTCTGGGCGCACACGAAACGGCTCCGCAAGGCGATATCCTGCTACCCACACAATCTCCTCCCCTTGGCATACCACGTAGCTATGAGCACGCCGATCCACAGGCACGCGCAAATCGGTCAGCAAATCGCTCACTTTTTTATGTCCCTGCATTCCTAGCGGCTGCAGCCGATCACCAGGCTTCCAGCGTCGCACCCAAAGCGGCCATTGAAGCCGATCGGCATCCACATACACTACTTGAGGCGTTCCGGCATTCAAGCAAGCAGGCTTTTGAGAAAGAAGCACGGCCTCGAAAACACCTCCTTCAAGCACAAGCGGCCTTCCCGGCTCCAGCGCACCCTCTTCGCTTATGGGCGCAGCCGGGGCGCAACGCCGAAAACGCAATCCCTTCCGGTCACGCCAGATCGTTCCTTGGGGCAGCTTGAGTCGCCGGCCAGGCTGCGCCTCGAGTAGTCGAAGTACCTGCCAGGCCAAGCGCCGGTGACGCGGCGCGCCAGGCAACCATCGCTTGAGCGCCTCTAAGATCAATCGCTGCTGCCATACCCTAGGCATTCCCGCAAGCGCTTCTTGGCGTAAGTATCCCCCGACTGCATCAGACTCGGAGGCGCTCAGCCAGTGCTGCATAAGCACCTGAGCAAACGTACTCTGCCAGTAAGCACGCAACAGCTCAGCGGTGTGCGCCAAGCGCTCAGCCACGTTAGGCCCAAAATGCTGCCGAAGCAAAGGCAGCACAACCTGGCGCACCAGCACTCGACGATAGTTCAGGGAGGTGTTGCTCACGTCTTCGCGCCACGATAGTCCTTTAGCACGCGCCCAAGATTCGATTTCCGCGCGTGTTACGCTAAGCAGCGGTCGCACTAGGCGCAACTTCTGACCGACCTCGAACGGTCTGACTGGTGCCATGCCAATCAGGCCTTCTAGACCACTACCCCGTAGCAAATTCAGCAATAGGGTTTCGGCCTGGTCATCCTGATGGTGCCCAACGGCAACAGCTTCGATACCTTCACGCTGCGCCACGCGGGCAAAAAACGCATAGCGCACACGGCGTGCAGCCGCCTGAATCGAACCGCCCCGCACTTTGGCTTTAAGATTTAGCCGCGCAACACGGATGGGGATTCGATACTGGCGACAAAGTGCGCGCACAAACGCTTCATCAGCATCAGAATCCGCACCCCGTAGTTTATAGTTCACATGCGCCACAATAAGACTGTAGCCTAGCTGGCGCAACACTTCGAGCAGCACTACCGAGTCGACACCTCCACTTACACCTACCAGCAGTCGCTCTCCGGGGCGAAGCAAGCCGTGCAGCTCAATAAAACGTCGAACTTTTTCGACTAGCATGCGGCACTTGAAGCTACAAGCACTACTGCCTTAAGAACGACCAAAACGCCGATCGAGCTCCTCCAGCGTAATACGCACCATGGTAGGCCGGCCGCTGGGAGAGGCATAAGGCATGTCGCAAAGGAAGAGCTGATCAATAAGGGTGCGCATTTCATGCTCGCTCAAGCGTGCGCCTGGCCGAATAGCATTGCGACGGGCCATGCTGCGGGCTAGGTTTTCCCGACTTGGAAGTCGCAAGGCCTGTTGCGCTTTGTATTGATCAAGCAGGTCAGCAAGCATCGTACGCTCGTCACCCGGACGAATCCCATCGGGAACGCCACGTACCACCACAGTTCTGCCACTAAACAGCTCCAGATCAAACCCTAAAGCCCGAAGCTCAGGCAGCAGTTCTTCCAGTAAGGTAAAATCCGCTGGGTTGAACTCAAGCGTTTGTGGGAAAAGCAGTTGCTGAGAAAGCCCAAAGCCGCTTTCTAGGCTACGCAAAGCGCGCTCATAAAGGATGCGCTCGTGTGCTGCATTTTGATCGATCAGCAGTAGGCCTGAGCGAATCTGCGTAAGAATATACCGATCATGTACCTGCCACAGCAGCGTATCGTGCTCGGGGGTTTCGCCTTCAGCCTCAGGATGAATGCTAGAGGGGAGCAGCTGGGCCGTTTCCGGTTCAGGTGCAGGAGCGTCATAAATGCCTTGACGAATTTCTCCGGGCACCATAGAGGCACCTTTCAAAGGTTGCGCTAGCGATACCCAAAGAGGCTGTGCCGCCTGGGGTTCAAGTTGGGGTATGCGTTCAGCCATACCCAGTGCCCGACGCACAATAGCCCGCAGCACGCCGTAAAGTCCACGTTCATCATCGAACTTCACTTCAGCTTTGGTTGGATGCACGTTGACATCGACATGCCGCGGATCTAGCTCAAGGAACAGTACAAAAAATGGATGCGCTCCTTCCGGTAGGAGTTGCTCATAGCTGCTAGAGACCGCATGCTCTAAGTAGCGATGCCGCACCCAGCGATGGTTGACAAAAAAGAACTGTTCTCCCCGGCTTCTGCGATAGAGTTCAGGCCGCCCTAGAAATCCCCGCACTGTAAGATAACTGGTAGCTTCATCGACAGGAATGAGCTCTAGGGCGTATTCAGGGCCGAAAAGTGCTCCAATGCGACGCCGAAGGCGCTCACCAGGCGAAGGGTCCGTCTCCGCAGACAGGCGATAGATTTCAACATCGTCATGTATCAAAGTAAATCCTACCTCAGGGTGTGAAAGCGCCAGCACCTGAAAGATTTCAATAACATGTTTGAATTCCGTAGCCGACGATTTCAGAAAATTGCGGCGGGCAGGTACGTTGTAAAACAGGTTGCGTACAGCCACCGAGGTGCCGTCGGCACTTGCGCAGGGCTCAGCTGCAAGCTGTTTGCCCCCTTCGATCTGCACCCGGAAGCCTACTGGATCGCTGCGGCGCTTGGTTTTTAGTTCAACACGGGCTACGGCTGCAATCGAAGCCAGCGCTTCACCTCTAAAACCCAACGTTCGGATGCGCGTCAGGTCTTCGATCGTGCGAATTTTACTTGTGGCGTGGCGCTCAAAGCATCGGCAAGCGTCGACAGGACCCATACCGCACCCATCGTCGATCACCTGCACGAGCGTCTTTCCCGCATCCTTGAGCACAATGGTGATCTCTCGAGCACCGGCATCCAGCGAATTTTCAACCAGCTCCTTGACAACCGAGGCAGGACGCTGCACCACCTCCCCGGCAGCAATCTTGTTGGCCAGGGACTCCGGCATAACCCGAATGAGGCCATCTGGCTCCGCTGCCTCAGACAGGAGATGAAAGTCGCTTTTTTCCACGCCTACTGCTTGCTCGTTTGGTTAGCCCAGTGCATTGTATACATACAACGCAATAAGTAGCAAAATAAGAAAGTAAATCAGGCTCCGTGGATGGCGTCGCTTAGAAAGCGCGCGGCGTTCGATACGCAAGCGGCGTCGCAGCCGCTCTTCTCGCTCTGGGTTGTAATAACGCGGCTCATAGGAAAAACGCCGCGGCGCCCTACGCTCTGGGAAAAAGATACCCATTACGTGCTCATGGCCATTTAACGTTGAAATTTATACAGGGGCAATCATGGGCCGTTCCATAGGTTATCCGTAAAACCCGACCACCCACCGCAAGTAGCAATAAATCAGTGGTGCAACCACCAGCAAAGCGTCAAAACGGTCCAGCACGCCCCCATGTCCGGGCAACAGATTGCCCGAGTCTTTTACCCCAGCTGCGCGCTTGAGTTGACTCTCGGCCAGGTCTCCCAAAGGACCTACGGCGCCGCACAAGATGCCCAGCACAAGCATGTGGGGCCAAGCCAGAAAGTCTACTGCCCAAAGCTTCCACCCTATGGCTACGAGCAAGGCACCAGCCAGTCCGCCTGCAGCACCTTCCCATGTCTTGTTTGGAGAAATGCGCGGCGCCAGCGGGCGTCGGCCCCAAAGCCGCCCCACAACATAAGCAAACGTGTCGGTAGCCCAGATGATAACGAATAGCCCCAGTGTTAGCCAAAAGGCTTGGGGTGCCTCTGGACCTGGGTGTAAGCGCAACGCCAGCAACGCGCCAAACAAGCCAGCTGGATAGACGGCCCCGAAGAGCGTTGCAACCAAACGTAGGGGCATCTCTAAAGCGGGTTTGCGAAAGGGCGCACGTACCAGTAGCCCTACACCCCAGACGATGGCTAGCGGCAAAGCAGCCGGCCATACCGGCAAAAGCGTTAACAGCATCCCCAGCACAAAACCACCACTTCGGTAAGCAGGCAGGCCAACGCGTGCCAACAGCTGGTAGCACTCTGCCATACCTGCAACAGACAAAACGAGCACCATCAGGACAAAAACTTGCCCCCCTAGCCAAAGGCTTCCAATAAGCAAGGGGATCCCTGCGAGCGCCGTAACGACCCGCAACAGCAGGTTCGAAGCAGTCGCTGATGCGCGCTTATGCTTCGGCATCGGGAGTATCCGGATCTGCCGTTGATGCAGCACGGCCGGCTTCTTCAGCAGCGCGGCGCAGCGCTGCTTCATCTACAGGTGTCTCCAACAGGCGGCGAGCTGCTTCAGCAAACGCTGCAGGCACGTGCACGCTTACCTGTGCCAAGCTGCCCACATTGAGGTTAAAAACATGATCTCGCTGCGTGAAAACCACGGCAGGAATGCCAGCGTCGTCTAGCCGATCCCGCACCATGTCAGCTTCATAGTCGGTGCTGCAGCGAAATACCTCGATCCAGTCAAGCTTCATCGCTGATGCCCATAGATGTCGAGGAATGCTGAGACTTTTGAAGCACATAGACCACTAGGCCAAAGCCAATCAATCCGGCCACTACCATATACCAGGGGACGGCCCAGGCCTCTATCGCTTGCCACGTTATCCCCCGCTGACGTGCGAACATAGCCAAAAGCACCGAAAAAGCATTATTGGCTAAATGCACAATCACCGCAATCCAAAGACTTCCACTTTTCCAAACCAAATAGGCCAAATAGATCCCCAGCAAGCAAAGCGGTAGCACCTGCGTCAGGCGCAAATGGTAAAACCCAAAAACCAAACCCGAAAACACAATTCCTCCAACTATCCCCAGGCCACGCTCAGCCTGACGCTGCACATAGCCCCGAAAAAGCACCTCCTCGCAAAAGGCTGGGACTACAGCCAGCATCAGTAGATTAGGTATCAGGCCAAGACCCCCTTCCAAAGCAGCCATGATCAAAGCCATTTGCAGCTCGTCGAATGCCCGCAATGCTTCGGGTAGGGGCAACGCCGCATTTACCTGCCCCAACCACTGCACCACCGGCAGGAGGCAAATCCATCCTAGCAGGGCCCAAACCACGGTATAGGTCGATAGGGACCGCAGGCGCAGGAATCGATCAACCTGGGAGGTGTGCAGCCGCGCAAGCACCAACGCTGGCAGTGCCAAGCCCAAAAGCTGGCCTGCTGTGTTTGCTGCAAGCAGCATTCCTGGCCAGCGACGCATGAGCCCAGGCAAATCCATCAAGGCTTCCGGCGGCTCTCCTGCCCATACAACCCCCATCATCAACGCTAAAGGACTGATAACCAGCTGAAAAAGCACAAATGCCAAAAACAAGGCAAGTACGGCCGTCAGCAACGGCGGCCACTGCGCCCGTTCAAAAGGCCCGTTAAGCCAGGTTGTAGAAGGCATTGTCTTATCACACATAGCTCGTTAGGGGGAAAGATACGACAGAACCAAACCTAAACGTTTAGGGAACGCGTTCCCAGACCGTAGCGTACGCACGCTTTAGCATGCGCATTCACCACGAATGCATAGATTTCCCCACGGCTAGCTGCTATATTTAGCCTTCAGCAAAAGCGCCCGTAGCTCAGGGGACAGAGCACCAGCCTCCGGAGCTGGGTGTCGCAGGTTCGAATCCTGCCGGGCGCACAAGGCCGATCGGTACAGATCGGCTTTTTGTATTTTCAAGTAAACCCAATCTTGCCAGAGCCATGCGCCTGCTAATCTTGAGCAGCCTTTTGATTTTGGTCACCACAGCTGCTGCAGCACAAGACACGCTTTGGACGCCTTTGTTTAACGGCAAGGATCTGAACGGATGGCAGCACGTAGGCGAAGGACGCTTTGTTGTAGAGAACGGTCTGCTCAAAACCGAAGGGGGCATGGGCCTGCTGTGGTATACAGGCCGGAAATTTGGCAACGTGGTCATCCGGGTCGTTTACAAAAACCCAGAAGGCAAAAACTCCGGCGTGTTTATTCGCATTCCTGAGCCTCCTACGGAACCCTGGATGCCCGTAAATCGCGGCTATGAGGTGCAAATCGACGACCACGGTGACGACTATCATTGCACGGGCGTGCTTTACTCACTCACCCAGGCTAAGGCCCGCCCAAGCAAGCCAGGTGAGTGGAATGTGATGGAGATCACACTCGACGGCCCCCGCACCGTTGTGCATGTAAATGGCGTATTGGTAACCGACTATACCGAAGGCGATCCCGTTCCCCCCAAGAAAATTTGGTATGAACCCGACCGCGGCCCGCGCCCCTTGGAAGGCTATATCGGCCTGCAAAATCACGGTCCCGAAGATGTGGTGTATTTCAAAGAAATCAGCGTGCGGCCGCTATCTCATCCGTAACCGGTAACATGCGCCGATAAGCTGTGTAAGCTTGCGCCAAAGACGCATATTTTTGGACCGGGGCGCTTGCATTTTGAATTCGGCTTGAAGTTGAGCGTAGCAAGGAGAAGCGCCTCATGGAACACCCCAATAAACGTCTGGCGCAGGCTTTTCGGCAGCTTTCTGCGCAGTTAGAAGAGTTATCCCAACGTCTTCAGGTGGTTTCAGACCGAATGGGCTGGATTGCCTACCGCCACTTTAACCAGCCTTTTGGGGATGGGGACATGGCCTGCCGCATCTGGGTTCGGTTTCGGCAATACACCACGCGAAACTGAATGCTTAACTGATCTAGGGTGTTTGGCTCGGTAAAGCAGCAGGCTTGTGTTCTGTTGCGGCCACCACAGAGGCAACGGTCAAGTCGCCGGTGACATTGGTGACCGTGCGGCACATGTCTAAGATGCGGTCTACCCCCAAAATCAGGGCAATGCCGGCACTAGGCACGCCTACCGACTCTAAAATAATGACCAGCATGACAATCCCAGCACTGGGCACAGCGGCTGTGCCAATAGAGGCGAGCACGGCCGTCAGCAAGATAGTTAGCTGCGCTCCTAGATCCAATCCTAAGCCTAACGTTTGAGCGATAAACACCGATGCCACAGCCTGGTAAAGGGCCGTGCCGTCCATGTTAATCGTAGCCCCCAGGGGCAAAACAAACGAAGACACCTCTTCGGGAATCTTCAAGTTTTTTTCGGCACACTCCATAGTTACTGGCAGCGTCGCTCCGCTTGAAGAGGTGGAAAAAGCCACAAGCTGAGCCGGTGCAATACCGCCAAAAAAGACCCTAAGGGGCATGCCCGCTCCAAACTTAACCAAGAGAGGATAGGTACCCAGCGTATGCAGCACCAGGCCCAAAAGCACGGTCAGGCTGTAGTACCCTAAGGCAGCCAACAGCTCCAGCACCTGTTCTAGATTGTCGTGCGCAATAGAGGTAATCGTACCTGCCATAAGGGCAAATACGCCTACGGGTGCCGTACGCATGATCAGCTCGACTAAGCGAATGACCAGGGCATTGACGCCATCAAAAAAGGCGATCACTGGTCGCGCTTTTTCTTGAGGAATGAGGAGTAATCCTATTCCAGACAGCAGCGCTATGAAGACGACTTGCAGCATATTGCGGTTATCTGCTGCAGCGCTAAAAACGTTTTCCGGTACGATATCCACCAAAAGCTGCAGCGGGCCGCGCTCACGTGTCTGCTGGGCTAGTTCAGCACGCGCTTCAACATCAGCAGCGTAGGCCGACTGCAGACGCTCGCGCATGTCTGCGGGCACGGTGTGTCCTGGCTGCAGCAGATTCACCAGCACCAGGCCAAGCGTAATGGCCACGACTGTCGTTGCGATATACAACGCGATCGTCTTGGTACCAATACGCGAAAGGCGCCGCAAGTCTGATAGCGACGTTACTCCTACAATGAGCGATGCCAGCACCAACGGCACCGCGATGAGCTTGAGCAAATTGATAAAAACCGTACCCAGCGGAGCAATCCAACGATCTACCCAACTGCCCCATCCTTGGGCTGCTGCCCAAAGGCCCAAAAGCAGTCCCAGGACTAAGCCAATGATGATCTGCCAGTGAAGCTTTCGATACCAAGGCATATTGTGCGTCGTGTTGGCTGTCAACGTTGCCCAAAGAACCGAAATGGCAGGGCATAATGCAAGGGCTTACCAAAACAAAAGGGCAGGCTTGCAGGCCTGCCCCCGAGCTTACCCTCATAAGGGTTTAGGTGAGCTTTAGGTCGCGCTGCAGCTCCTTGCTTTTGCTTGGTTTCCAGATGTACTGATCCACAAAGTAGTGGTGCAGCGGAAAGCCAATCAGAAAAGCCTTCAACAAGGCATCCGTATGCAATCCACCAAAAAGCGGCACTTCGCTGGTGATCACAAACGGCACGCAGCCCGGATGCACATCAAACGTGCAACCTAAAATGCGGAAAACGGCCGCAAAGAAGATGGCACACCCAAAGTACGTAAGCAAGTTGCGCGAGATTTTGGGTGCTAACCCAAATTGTCTTTGATCCACACCAGGTCGGTGATAGCGATTGCGATGATGAAACCAAACGATGGCGTGGTACTGGATATCGTGGAAAATGGTCACAAAAGCGCCAAAAGCCAACAGGGGCGCAGTTAATACCGCAGGCGAATAGCACACGTACACATGCAACGGCACTACGGCCAGCATAAACAACACCTTAGGCAAATTGATTTTCTCACCTCGGCGAAGCTTAACCAGCTGGCGGGTTAGAAAGATCACGGCCAGGGTGCCCACAGCAGCTGCCGTCAATGCCACCACCCAGTGTTCCCAAGCGACAGCCCTTAGGTAATGCACGTCGGTCAGTGCGGCCCACCGACTTCCATGTGGCAGAGGTGGATAGTCGGGCAATGTTTCAGGCAACCCCAATCCGCGCCGGGCTTCGGGGTGACGTACCACAAACGCCACAAAGGGGAGCAGTAAGCCGCCGTAAAGCAAAGCGCTGTCGATTCGGTAATCGATTGGGTTAAACTCTCCATTTTTGCGCTGATAAAGACGCATAAAGCCATAGTGCTGCCGGACAACATGCCAATAAGCCCATAGTCCAAAAAACACCAGAAAAGCCTTCCAGGGAAGGAGGTAGTTTGCTATGCCTAACTCAAACAATCCCCACGAAAGCAGGATAGTAAACGGTCCTGCAGCAAACCAGAGCAGGCTCCAGGTAAGCAACTTTTTGCGTTGTTGGAATTCCTGCTTATCGAGGTACGTCCGGCTAATCGTACCAAAAAAATGCGGGCTATCCAGCAAGACCACCCACAAAAACCAAATGGTCACCATATCCCAGCCCAAACCAGCATGCATAAAAAACAAGGCATAGCCAGCCAAGGCGCCTCCGATAAACCAGAGCAAGTCGGCACGTCGGCTGATAATCCAGTTTGCCGATATGTTTTGTTCTAGGGCGAGTGCATAACTGAGCAGACGAGCCATAGCGCTACCCTCCTGCGAAAGGCTTTGCATGCATGCGCTAAAAAAACAAAGCGCTTGCCACAAAGGCAAGCGCTCGCTTTTTACGTTTTGGTTTCCAGGGCTACTTCTTGAAGTTCAAGAGCAACGAAAAACGCATGGTGTTGGCCAGGGGGTGGTTTTCTTTAAGGGCATACACGTAGGAAAAGTCGACCCCAACGATGTTATAGCGCAGACCGGCCCCAAACGTCATAAACTGCCGATTTCCGTTATAAGGGTTTTCGTAGAAAAAGCCTGTACGCAACGCAAAGAGCTGGTTGTACCAGTACTCGACGCCTAAGCCGATCATCAGTTGCTCCCAAACGCTTAGCGTGCGGTAGCGTGCTTCTTGCTCATTGTAAGGATTTTCGCGTACCTGAATAGGACGCCAAGCGGTAAAGATCGCTTTGTAGAAAGGGTCGGCTCGAGAACCTGTTGAATCGCTGCGCACCCGGATTAGCAGCTTAGTAAAATCGTTGGCAAACGTGATTCGGTTGTAGGGATCGAGGTCAAACGTAAAGGCATAGCCAAAGCGGATGTTTGTGGGGATAGGGTCTTTCTGTGCTCCATCAGAGTACTGGATCTGGGGGCCCATGTTATTCAAATTAAAGCCAGCTGAAAACTGCCCACTAGCTTGCCCGCCTAAGCTAAAAGGACGTGTGCGGTACAAAAGCCCTATGTCCAGGCCAAAAGATTTGCCGGCTTTGGTCTCACGACCTTCGACTTCGATACCCGAGGCCAGGTTAGAGTAGATGTAGCGTAAGCCCACGCCTAGGGCCAGCCGATCATGAATCTGGTAACCATAAGAGAGTCCGGCCGCCACATCATAGGAACGGAAAGTGCCTAGGGGGTTGTTGTTTTCGTCACGCCACTCGTGCTCCCCCATGTTAAGCAGTGTTACGTGCGCCCCCATATTCCCCCAACGTCCTAAAGAAAAACGGCCGACCAAGTATTCATAGTAGAGACCGGCATTGAATTCAGGGAGCCAGTTGGAGTGCGTAATCGACACCTCTACGGCTTGTGGCTGGAAGGCTAGCCCGGCCGGATTCCAAAAGAGCGCATAGGCATTATCGGCTACAGCAACGCCGGCATTTCCCATGCCAGCAGCACGGCTATCGGGCTCAATCTGCAAAAAAAGCACTGCAGCGCCTCCCACTTGGGCCTGTGCCGCCACTGCCAAGCAGCATCCGGCCAGGGTCAAAAGTAGACCGCGCGTGGTGTGCAAAACGTGCACCATCTTCGACATCATACGCATGGCTTTTTTGCGTTTAAGCGTCAATCTGTTATTATCCAGTTTATTACACAAAAACAAGACCACGTTTACCGAATGATGGCTACACGATCGATATGCTCGGCTACTTGGCGCGAGCCATCGGGTCGTTCTATCTCCACACGAAGGCGATACAAGTAGATTCCTGTAGCCAGCCGATCGTGGTCTTCATCTCTACCATCCCAAGGAATCATGACCAGGTTAGCAGGCAACTTTCCGGTCGGAAGGGTTTCATTGCCGTCCAGGGTGCGTACAGGTCTTCCGGCCAGCGTGTAGATCCGCAACTGCACGCGTGCGGGCGTACCAGCGGGTTGATTATGTTCAAAGACGAAACGCGTAGGTCCCGTTGTGGGGTTCGGATAGTTAAAAACATTACGTAGCTCCAGGCGGCGATCGTCGCTAACGATAAAATCCAACGAGGCTGTACTGACGTTGTTCAGTACGTCCCAAGCGCGCACCGTAAGCGTATGGGGTCCTGGGGCCAGATCGCCCAGCGTCCACTCTACACGGCCGCGCTGGTAGGAGTTTGGCTCGCTGCGGAAAGCCTGGCTTAGGTTCTGGGCGCGTGCCTCATTGCCATCGATGATTAAGAGCAACTCGTGTCCTAGACCAGCTCCTACTGTATTGATGCCCGAAGCGTCGTAAAGAAACACCAACAGTTTAGGGTTGGGCGGTACCAGCCCTCCTGAGACAAACGTAGTGTCGTTGAGGTAGAGCGTAATTTCTGGGCCTTCTTGGTCGTCTGGGATGTTGGCAGCGGTACCGCCTACCACAAACCCTTCGGTAAAGCCAGCGGCATGCATTGCAGAGCTTTGCGCGTAGACCGAAAGACGGCCGCGTTGATTGCTGTAGAGGATGTCTTTAGGCACAACAAACGTGGCTTCAAAGCGTCCATTGCGCACGTCGACCTGGCCGCGCCAAATAAGGTCTTCCCGTACCAGGTAATAGGGCGCAGGCATGTAGCGCCAGTAGGGCAGTGGTTTTTGACGTTCGGCATCGAAAACGGTCAGCGTAGCTAGGCCGGCAAACGTGGCGTCGATGGCGCCGGTAGCATTTTGCACGTAGCCCGAGATCGTCACGCGCTCAAGGGCGCGCACCGGTACAGGCTGCTCGTTGCTAGGCGGTTGTCCGTTGATTGCTTCGATAACGACGCGTCGGGCAGGAAAGCCCACGCGCAGCGTAGGATCACCTAGCAGATTAAATCGCCGGTTGTTGTTTTGCAGCCCTGCTCGCGTATTTTTTGTGCGGCGCAATGCATCTCCCAAGCGCGGCATTTGTCCGTCGGCTTCTGGCGTGAACAAATACTGATTGAGCATGCGGTTTAGTCCCACGTTGAGCACACTGCTGTCGGGAGAAGTATAAACAAGCCGCACAGTGGAGAACACGGCTATTGCTCCTCCGTTGGGATTAAGTAACAGGACCTCACCCCCACTCTGCGTTTCGGTCATATCCCAGCGTCCCCAACTGCAGGTAGCCGTAATAAAAATGGCCAATCGGTCCCGGTTGGTGAGGGCTGCAGCGTCGTCTTTGGTAAAGATTTCTTCCTGGGCCAGCACATCGCTGCTACCGTGACCGCTGTAGTTGATGACCAGTGTTCCTTCCTCAAGCGCTTTTAGGATCGCTTGCCGTGCTTCTGGGATACGCCAGATGCCCATAAACACCCGTGGATAAGAAAGGGCATAAATTTTTTGGACATCTACCCCTGGGAAGCGTTGCTTGAGTTCTTCAGCTACAACGTCGATATTTTGCACGTGCAGGTCGAGGTCGTTTTGCTGCGCAGCCACGCCGGTAGGTCCATCGTCGGCCACTACGGTATAGCGCAACCGCCAAGCGCCAAACGTTTCGGAGCTTTCATAGCGAAAAATCTTGTCGAGCACCTGTCGGGCCTCCTCGGGCGTTTGTACTGGAAGCCGTCCAATGCCCAGGTCCAGGCGTTCGGCGCTATAAGCGCCGGCCCCAAAATCGAGCCACAGCCCTTCATCGTCATCTAAAAGCCCAAAGTAATCGTCGCTGGTATACGAATTAATCGGGTGGTACGAATCGACCGTCTGGTAGGAAGGGACCCAATTGCGGAGCGTAGGCTGCCGCCAAAGCCCACGATAGTTGAAGTGACCGTCGCCGAAAAACAGCGCATAGCGCAACAACTGCTGTTCTGTGGGAGCGCGATCGTAGAGAAACTTTAAGTAATCCCGCACGGCCCGCATATCGGGTACGCCACCGGAAAACTCATTGTAGATCTGCTCAACCGTTGCTACAACCACGCGCAAGCCTTCACGGCGCCGGTGCTCAGCCAGTTCTTCGGCATAGACCCGAAATGTATCGGCGGTAATGATGGCCAGATCAGGATACTGCTCAAGGCCGTGCAGATTCTGGTTAGCTACCCGACGCGCACCAGCAACATCAAGCGTACGCACAGCTTCCAGCGTGAACGCTACCAGCTCACGGGGCTGTCGAGGATCTGTTGCAGCTACGCGCACTTCATAGCCGCCTGCAGTCGGGCGCACTTCTAGCCGCATAAGGTTACCAGGCTCGGTTACATCCCACACCTGGGGCATTGCAGAAAAGCCTTCCAGCACAAACGCAAAAATGCCAGCCTGGCCTGGTGGCGTAAAAAACCGCAGGTAGCCCTTCGAAGCTGCAAGCCGCATTGGGTAAAAGACGCGCAGCCACTCCAAGGCAGCGCGGGGGTCGCCCCCGGGATTGGTCAGCGTCATTTCGAGCTCTAGGGGCGAAGCCGTAGCCAGTGCTTGCGAAAAAGTGGCCTCTGTTGCACGGGCTACCGGACTTTCAGGATCAGGGAAGGTCACACCGGCCGAAACTGTAGCCAGCACTTGCCCGCGTGAAACAAACTGCACCGAGGCCGCTGGATTGGACTGGATAGCTACGCGTGCCCGGTAAGTGACCGTGCCTGCGCTCAAGCCCGGGGGCGTAGCGTTTTGCAGCACGCGTAAACGGCCAGCAGGACTAATGGGCACGCTGACCCAGGTTAAGCCGCTGCCCTTGCCTTCGGCAAGGCCTTCTTTGCTCCAAAGAAAATCCTCGGGATCGACCACCAAGCGTCCCACCAGCTGCGTTACAGGTTGCGCTGCAGCATCTTCTGGAAACGGCTGCATCTCCAGCCGACGTCCTTCACGATCGCCAATTTTGAGAAAGTAGTAGTTCTCGTTGGAGAACGGATGGGTATAATGTTCCCACTCTCCACGCTGCGCGTTGTAGGTCCAGCCTTGGGGACCAGCTGCATAGAAGATCAAGGCATCGCCAGCATCGAACGATCCATCGTCAAGCCCCACGCGCCAGACAGGGTTTTCGATAAGGTCGGCTGGTCTGGGGGCGCTATTGAGCGCTGGCAGCGGCGCGCCGCCATTGCCGTAAAGCTGCAGCTGACGTGGATCAATCTCGCTCAGCGAGCGGCCTACGCGGGCGAGCAGCTCGCTCAGCACCGCACGGTCAATGCGGTAGAGGCCTTCTTCACGCACAGGGATCTTGAAAATCAGCCCATCAGCCAGCACACTTCGGGTAACCGAAAGATGCGGATTGCTGGCCAACCCCCGCTGTTGTTCCTGCAGCACGTAGGCGGCCGTATGGCGAAGGCGCACAACCAGTCGGCGGTAGCGCCGTAGCACTTGGCGTGCTTCGTCGTAGGTCAACAGACGCACATGTAATGTAGCTGCCGCCTGGCGTCGCTCCATCCCCAAGCCAATCACTTCAACAGGGGGCAAGTTGAGTTCGGCTGCTGTAGTCCAAGAAGCGCCTTCGGCAGGCAGCGGCGTCTCCTCATAATCGGCTTGCACGATCTCCACTTGTGGAAAGGCCAGCGTAGGAAGCTTTACGGTCTCTGAAACCTCCCACCTACCCCAGGTAGCGGCGATCACGGCAGCAGGCGTCAAACTGCGCCTACTGGACGAATCAAGCGCAGCCTGTAATGACAGCGGCCACGTAGCGGTTACTTCCCAAAGCTGCTCCTGAGCGGTTGCGCCAAGCTGGCGCATTTCTACCTGTTGCGCCTTGGCCACAACAGCCCCGATGAGCCCCCAAAAAAGCAGGCTGCGCCTAAGCCAACAAGCAATCCCCTTCCTGCGCATGCATACGTGCCCGTTGGTTATACAACGAGCATTTTGACCTTCTTTAGATGCCGTAGTAGCACGTGCAGCAATACGCAGGCTTAAGATCGGTGAGCTGAGTTGTTTCAAAAATACCGCCGAGCAAGAAGGAACACAAGACCATTGGTTATATCCCCCCACGTGAAGAATTCTGGGTGCATTTCTTATTCCCAACGCATGCCTTAGTTTTAGCCTGCGTTGCGACAGGCGGATATTAGAAAACACCGTGGTGGCTCAGTTAATTGACGGGAAAGCCATTGCGGCTCAGGTGCGGGCCGAAGTAAAAGCTGAAGTGGCTGCTTGGGTGGCAGCTGGACACCGCGCGCCCCATCTGGCCGTTATTCTGGTAGGCGATAACCCAGCTTCGGCTTCCTACGTGCGCGGAAAAACCCAGGCTGCTGCCGAAGTAGGTATTGCCAGCGAAACGTTGCATTTCGATACCCACCTTACCGAAGCCGAATTGCTGGCCGAAATCGAGCGGCTTAATGCCGATGAAAGCGTCGACGGCATTCTGGTACAGCTCCCCCTACCCGCACACATCAACCCCAGCCGCATCCTACATGCAATCCGTCCTGAAAAAGACGTAGACGGCTTTCACCCCGTTAATGCTGGAAGGCTGCTTTTAGGTGAACCCGGCTTTGTGCCTGCTACACCGGCAGGTATTTTGGAGTTATTGCGGCGCAGCGGCATTGAAACAGCGGGCAAACATGCGGTTGTTGTGGGGCGCTCCAACATTGTGGGGCGTCCGCTGGCTGTCCTTTTGCTGCAGCGCGGCATCGATGCCACGGTTACTGTCTGTCATAGCCGCACGTCTAACCTGGCTGCGCTAACCCAACAGGCCGATATTTTGATTGCTGCCATAGGTCAGCCGCGCTACATTACGGCCGATATGGTGCGCGACGGTGCTGTAGTGATCGATGTGGGCATCAACCGTGTTGAGGATCCTGCGCATCCCCGCGGCTATCGGCTCGTAGGCGACGTGGACTTTGAGGCTGTCTCGCAAAAAGCTGGATGGATTACCCCAGTACCCGGGGGTGTAGGTCCCATGACGATTGCTTTGCTGCTACGCAATACCCTTTATGCTGCGCAGCAGCGATATACGTATACGTATAAGGCACGCCCTCTGTGAGCGAATGATTAAAAACCGATTGAAACACTTGACATTGCGATAGAATCGCCGTATTCTTGCGCGCATCATGTTGTTGCAGTCTATGATTGTGATGCTGCCGGTTCGACCCATCCGACCTGTGCGACGTCCCCGTCGCCCCCGCGGGGGTGGAACCGGCGTATCCTGTCTTGCAACAGCATGAGTTTGCGTTGATTTAAGCGATTTTCGATAGACAGGGCGCCGGTTCCAAAAGGAGCTGGCGCCCTTCGTTTTTAACCTGAAAACTAACCCAGCGATGTCGATTGTTTTGGCCTTCAGCGGTGGCTTAGACACCTCATTTTGCGTCCCGTATTTGCGGGAGACGTACAAGGAGCCGGTTTACACGGTAACGGTGAATACGGGTGGATTTACCGCAGAAGCACTTGCTGAAATTGAGGCGCTTTCCCAGCGGCTTGGTGCAGCTGGGCACTTCACCCTGGATGGTCGCTATGAGCTCTTCCGGGATCATCTGAGCTACCTGATCAAGGGCAACGTGTTGCGGGGTGGCGTCTATCCGCTGTGCGTCGGGCCAGAGCGCATTGTGCAAGCGCGTAAGGTAGTCGAGCTAGCCCGTCAGCTTGGTGCGCGGGCGATTGCCCATGGCTCGACAGGGGCTGGAAACGACCAGGTGCGCTTTGACGTCGCCCTACGCATCTTAGCCGACGACTTGGAAATTCTGACGCCTATTCGAGAGCTAGGCCTAAGTCGCGCGGCGGCTACGGCCTATCTGCGTGAGCGCGGCATTGCAGTACCGGAAAAGAAAACTGCTTATTCCATCAACCGAGGTCTTTGGGGCACAACGATCGGCGGCCGGGAGACGCATACCACCACCGATCCGCTACCCGACGAGGCTTATCCCGATACAGTCTCGCCAGCCCAAGCCCCCGACACCCCCCTGGAGCTTACCCTTACGTTCACGCAGGGCATTCCAACCGCACTTGATGGCGAAGCTCTCGATCCGGTTACGCTGATTGAGCGCCTAAACCAGCTAGGAGCTGCACATGGTGTAGGCCGGGGTATTCATGTAGGCGACACCATCCTAGGCATCAAAGGCCGCGTGGGCTTTGAAGCGCCAGCTGCACTGATTCTGATCACGGCACACCGAGAGCTAGAAAAAATTGTGCTTACGCGCTGGCAGCGGTATCAAAAAGATCATCTTGCCGACTTCTACGGCATGCTGCTGCACGAAGGCCAGTACTTTGATCCTGTAATGCGCGACATTGAAGCTTTTTTGGATTCTTCCCAAACCGTCGTTACGGGCACCGTAGGCGTGCGCCTTTTTAAGGGCAACATCGAAGTGCTTGGATGCGACAGCCCTTACTCCCTTTTTAACGCGCGTGTTGCGACCTACGGTGAACAAAACCGCCTTTGGGACGGACGCGATGCCCAAGGCTTTACCCGCATTTATGGGGTGCAAGCCCTATTGGCTGCCTTGGTGCGCAAAGCAGCCACGCCTTCAGAAATAGAAAACCAGACGGCCGCATAAACCCTAATCCCCGCAGCCATGAACCAGTATCTCACAGTGGACAAAATTGGATCCAGCACGGCTCCTTGCCGGCTTAGCCACGAGGTAGAACTGACCGCTTACATCGTCGCGGAAGAGGGCTACTGCCTGGTTGTACGCGCTCTCGAAGAAAAGACCACGTATAATTTGCTAGAGTGCACCGACGGCACGTTTCAACCTATTCGGCGGGGTGATCTGATTATTGGTGCCTTAGGTGAACGCCAAGCGCTTAAGGGCTATAGCGGCCGCATTCCTCGCCGCATTCAGGTCGGCGATGTGCTTAATGTGCTCAACATGGGAGGCATCCTAGGCCAATGCACTTCCGACCACCCCGATCTGGGTCCAGCCCTGCGTGTTGAAGTGCTTGGGGCAGTGCTGGTGGATGTCAACGGCCAAAAGCGGCATGCCCGCGTGCAGGATCACGCTATCGAACCGCAATTTTCGCTCACGCATTCGGCGCCGCTGGTGATCGTTAGCGGCACCTCGATGAATACGGGAAAAACGTTTGCCGCAGCCCAGATCATTCGCTACCTCACCGAACACGGATTGCGCGTTGCAGCTGGCAAACTCACCGGTGCAGCACTGCTGCGCGACGCCCGGATGATGGAAGAGCACGGTGCAATTGCCAGCGTGACGTTTATTGATGCAGGCGTGGTTTCTTCCACAAACAAAGAAATGGCCCCCCTAGCCAAAGGGTTGATTGCGCACCTGAATACTTTCGCGCCCGACGTAATTGTCGTCGAGCTGGGTGATGGTTTTATTGGCTACTACGGCGTTGATGAGCTGCTGCTCGACAAAGAGCTGCAACGCTTTACACGGGCGCATGTGGTGGCCGCTACGGATTTAGCTGGCGCTTGGGCAGCGGATCAGCTCTTTCGCACGCGCTACCAAGCCCCAATTACGGTGATTACCGGTCCGGTTACCGACAACGCTGTCGGCAAGCGTTACATTCAGCACGCCATGGGCATTCCAGCCCTCAATGCCCGACAAGATGCCGAAGCTTTGGGCCAGCTCATTGCGCGCTCCGTGCGCACAGCTGTACGCCCTTTACCCCATTATAGCAATGGAAATGGGGTTGCAGTAACGATCGCCTGAAGTGTCTAGAGAAGCTATGGCGAAACGCATTGCGATTTTTCACGGTGCAGGCTACGTAGGCGGAGAGCTCATCCGGCTTGTGCAGGCACACCCTTACTGCACGCTGGCTGCAGTGACAAGCCGTACGTTTGCGGGCAAACCCTTGTGGTATGCCCACCCAACGTTACGCGGCCAAACCGACTTGGTCTTTGCGGATGAGTCCACGCTGGACGTTTTGGACTTTGACGCTATTTTGATTGCAGCCGAGCATGGTCAAGGGGCACGCACAGCCAGTCGCTTGCTTGAAAGCGGCTACGAGGGCGTGATTATCGACTTAAGTGCAGATTTCCGCTTTCGGGAGGCGGCTGTCTATCCTACATGGTTTGGATTTGAGCATCCAGCCGCAGATTTGCTGCCGCGCTTTGTTTATGGGTTGGTCGATGTCTACGCGCCCTATCCTGAAGGAACACGCCTTTTGGCGAATCCAGGATGCTTTGCTACTGGTCTAGCCCTGGCGCTTTGGCCCTTGAGCCAGCATGTGCCACAGGCGCAGGTGGCCGTCACTGCCCTTACTGGTGCTTCAGGTTCAGGCACGCAGCCTAAAGCTACCACACACTTCCCTGAGCGTGATGGCAACGTGCGTGCCTACAAAGTGCTAGCCCACCAGCATCTGCCCGAAGTGCAGCAGGTGGTAGGTACAGGCCTCCGTATCGGGTTCGTTCCGGCCTCTGGACCCTGGACGCGCGGCATCTGGGGGACGGCCATTGTGCCGCTTGCTACAGAGATCGATGCTGAAACGGTTGAGCGTTGGTTTACAGCAGCCTATAGCCATGCACCCTTGGTGCGGCTCTGGCCTGGGCAGCTACCTGAGTTGCGCTATAGCATCTACACCCCGTTTTGCGACATCGGCTGGGTTGTTGGGAAGGAACAGCTGGTGATCGGTTTTGCCCTCGACAACCTGCTCAAAGGCGCCGCCAGCCAAGCTATTGAAAACCTAAACTTGCTGTTGGGACTCCCCCAAACGGCTGGGCTGCTCCCTACCCCTACCCCCGAAACATTGCTCACTTGACCGCAGCCGGGCCGCCACGACCCGGCTTTTTTTATGGGTTTGAAAAGGCTATGAACACGCAAGAGACGATTCTTTTGGAAGACACGTATCAGATTCCTACCTACCGTAAATACCCTGTAGCCCTGGTCAAGGGTCAAGGGTGCTATGTGTGGGATGCCGAAGGCAACCGTTACCTAGATTTTTACGGTGGCCACTGTGTTACGCTGCTAGGGCACTGCCCTCCCCGCGTGGTGACAGCACTTAAGCAGCAAGTTGAACAGTTACTTTTTTACTCCAATGTGGTCTACAGTCCCGTACGGGCCCGTGCTGCAGCCTTGCTAGCTGAAATGGCTCCCGAAGGCCTGCGGCATGTATTCTTTTGCAACTCGGGTACTGAAGCCAACGAAACAGCCCTCAAACTAGCCCGAACCTACACTGGCAAACCTGGAGTCATTGCCCTTATAGGAGGCTTTCACGGTCGCACGCTGGGTAGCCTGGCAGTTACTGAACCGATAGGCTACCGCAAGCCGTATCTGGCCGTGCTGCCCCCCACGCATTTTGTTGCTCTGGGGGACTTAGAGGCTGTGGAACAGCTGCTTGCACAGCGGGATGATATTGCAGCGATCATCCTAGAGCCCATCCAGAGCATGGCGGGCGTCTACGAGGCTCCCGTAGCGTACTACCGCGCCCTGCGTGCCCTGTGCGACCGCTACAACGCATTGCTTATTTTCGACGAGGTGCAAACGGGCGTTGGACGTACCGGCACCTTTTCTATCGCCGAACAGTATGGCATTCGGCCCGACCTGATCACGCTGGCTAAAAGCTTAGGCTCAGGTGTACCGGTTGGCGCCGTGCTCGTTTCGGATGCCATTGCTGCTTCAGTGCGCTATGGTGACCAAGGCACCACCTTTGGCGGCGGCATGTTGGCCATGGCCGCTGTTACAGCTACACTCGAAACGCTGCGTGAGGAAGGCTTAATGAAACGGGCACCACAAATTTTTGCGCGCATTCGCGATGGCGTAGCCGATCATGTGGTAGCCGTGCGTGGCCGCGGCTGCCTGATTGGGCTCGAGCTAGACCGTCCGGCCGCACCGGTACTTAGCCGGCTGCGAGAAGCTGGCATTCTGGCCGGTAATGCAAGCCATCCGAATGTCATTCGGCTGATGCCTCCATTGAACACGCCGGACGAGGCCATTGAAATGTTCATCGATACGTTCCTTCACGTGCTTACCTCTGTAAACCAACCTCAAACCACTACGGCCTGATGGAACTTCCACCACCTCGCCACTTGCTGGACTGGCAGTACCTTGACGATCACATTTGGAACGCCTGCCTAAACCGTACGCTAGAGCATTACCGACAAGGCAAAAATGCCTACAGTCATGTAGCTCGCAACCGCAGTCTGGGCCTGCTGTTTTTCAATCCTTCGCTGCGCACCCGTACCTCTATGGAACTGGCCGCTATCCAGCTTGGGGCCCACGCCACCACGCTGGTTGCTGGTCAAGGTACCTGGCAAATTGAGTGGCGCGACGGCGTCGTCATGGATGGCCCAGAAGCAGAGCACATCCGCGAAGCCATTGGGGTGCTATCGCAGTACTACGATGCGCTTGGGGTACGCGTCTTTGCCTCGCAAACCGACTATGCCCAAGATCGCGACGATGTACTCCTGCACAAGATCGCCCAAATTGCTACCGTGCCCGTCATTAACCTGGAATCTGCTTTTTACCATCCTTGCCAAGCGCTGGCCGATGCGGCCACGATTGTCGATCATCTTGGCGGAAACTTGCAAGGGCGACGCTTTGTGCTGAGCTGGGCCTATCACCCACGCCCACTACCGATGGCTGTACCAAACTCGGCCTTGCTTATGGCAGCACGTCTGGGGATGGAAGTTGTGGTGACGCATCCGCCGGGCTTCGAGCTGGACGAAGCGGTTATGGAACGCGCCCGGTGCGATGCAACGCGCCAAGGGGGACGAGTCATCGTCGTGCATAACCAGGCCGAAGCCTTCGAAGGTGCTGAAATCGTCTACGCCAAAGCCTGGGCTAGCCGGCTGCTCTATACGCACCCCGAAGAAGAGGCCAAACTACGGCAGCAGTATAGGTCCTGGCGCGTTACGCCAGCGCTTATGGCGCGCACGCGCCAAGCCGCTTTCATGCACTGCCTACCTGTGCGCCGCAATGTCGTTGTCGACGATGCAGTGCTCGATAGCCCCCAGGCTATCCATCTTAAGGAGGCTGCCTTTCGGCTTTATGCACAAAAGGCCATTTTAGAGTACGTATGGCATCTTCCACCGTTTGACCGATGAGTGCGCTGGTTGTGGTCAAGCTTGGGGGCGCGCTGCTCGAGGCGCCCGACACTTTAGAAACTTTCTGGACTGCGCTATCCACCTTGCGTCAACAGGCACCCGTGGTGGTCGTACATGGAGGCGGGCCGCAAGCAACGGCACTAGCCCAGAGGCTGGACCATAGGCCTCGCATTGTTCAAGGCCGACGCGTTACCACAGCGCTGGACCTGCAGATTCTGCAATGGGCGTTGCGCGGCGAACTGAATCTGCGCCTGGTTGCTGCTGCCCTGCGACATGGACTGCCCGCGGTAGGGCTTGCTGCCGCCGATGGAGGCATGCTGCAAGTCACGCGCCGTCCACCCTGGACCATCGAAGGAGAAGTGGTAGACTTTGGTTTTGTAGGAGATGTAGAACATGTGGATCCCAAGCTGCTGCAGCACTTGCTCTCGGGGGGGTATATGCCCATCGTGGCACCCTTGGGCATTGACAAAGCCGGGCAGCTTTACAATGTGAACGCCGATACCGTAGCCTGTGCCCTGGCCAAAGCGCTCCAAGCCAACACGTTTTTACTGGTTACAGAAACGGGTGGTGTGCGGCGCAACCCCTCCGACCCCAACAGCCTACTTCCTTGTTGCGACAGGGCCACCTTCGACTCCGGGGTGCAAGACGGTTGGATCAGTGGTGGCATGCGCATCAAACTCGATGTTGCCTTTCAGGCCCTGCAGGCAGGTATTCCCGAGGTTTACATCCTTGCCCCCGAAGACTTGGTGCAGCGTCGGCAAGCTACGCGGGTGGTAGCTTAGCCCAAAAAGAAAAGGGGATAGACCCTATGGTCTATCCCCTCGTTTGCAACTCAATAAATCCGAAAGCCAGGTGAAAAAAGCTTGGGCGGTAGATAGGTGGCAAAGAACGGACCGTAGGCAATGACAATCAGCAGAATGGCCACAACGACCCAGAAGCCAATCCGGTCCAGCCGACGCGCCCAACCATTTTCAGCAGGAGACGTCAGCGTTTCAGACCAGGGAATGTCCTGGGGGCCTTCGCCTGGGCGGCCTTTCCAGATCGTCATTACAATGACCACAAAAAACAGGGCAATACCAATAAACATTAGCGTGCCCCCGACCCCGGTAAGGATTTGTCCGACGAGCCAGTCAGGATCGTTGTAGGGTGCTTGGACCATGAATGTGCGACGCGGCATGCCTTCCAGGCCGGCCGAGATCATGCCGCGTGCAAAGATGAGCAACCCGATCGTATAGATCCAATTCGAGGCCAAAGCCCAGCTGCGTCCCCAAAGGCCGCGTCCGGTCAGATAAGGCACCATCCAGTAGGCCACGCCCATAAACGTCATGGCTACCGCACTGCCTACCGTCATGTGGAAGTGCCCTGGCACCCAGGTCGTATTGTGCACAACCTGGTTCATCGTGAACGAGGCGTTAATCAGACCTGTAATGCCGCCAAAAACGAACGTAATCATCGCCAGAAGCTGAGCCGATAGCGAAGGATCCTTCCAGGGCAGCTTAGGGATCCATCCCAAAAGTCCACGGCCCCCATGGGCCCGCCCCCCCATCTCCAAGGAAGCCATGACGCTAAAAGCGGTGATCAGACTCGGGAAGAACACCCCGAACGTGAGCACCGCATGCACCAGCTTAAATCCTTGATGGACGCCGGGATCGGTGTACTGATGGTGAAATCCTGTCGGGATGGAAAGCAACAAAAAGAGAATAAACACAAATCGGGTAAGCGAATCGCTCACCACCTTACCCCCGGCCTGGCGGGGCACCAGCGCATACCAAGACACATAAGCCGGAAGCAGCCAAGCATAGACAATAGCATGGCCAGTAAACCAAAAAAGCGTGCGCGTCAGCAGCGGGTCGGTCCGCTCTACCCATCCCAACGACCAAGGAATGAGAAACACTAAAAACTCCACCGCAATGGGTAGCGAAGCCAAAAACCACATCACATAAGAGACGATCGAGATGTGGGCCAAAAGCGGTAAGCGTGCTTCTGGATGGTCACGTTTCCATCCGCGCCAGCTTAGCAGCATATTGAGCAAAGCTAGCCAGGTGCTGATCACCACAAAAACCAACCCCACGTAGTAGGTCCAGTGCGCCTGCAGCGGTGCATAAGCGGTGTAGAGCACGCTGGCTTTGTTGGTCACAACGGCATAAATCACCAGCAGATTGCCCACGACCAGCGTGCCGAAGCTGGACCATAGCAGGCGGTCATCCAGGCGGCGTGACAAAGCCCGCGCCACCATGAGCGGAAGAAAAGCGTTGGAAAAAGAGAACGTAAAGATAATCGCATTGGCTACCCCATGGGCTGTGAGGCCTTGGTAGTAGCTGCGTAAAGCTGGAAAGTAGCCCAAAATGTTGATGCCGGCATAAGAAAGGGCCTGGGCTAAACCGTGAAAAATGCCGGCTGTCAGTGCCGCGTAGCCCACGTATAGCGTCCAGCGCAATACGCGACGCTGGGTTTCCGATAGCGTGATCGGCGTGGGATCCGCAACAACTGGCGTCGAAGCAACAACATGTTCAGCCATGGCTTATTCGACGATGATTTTTCCGTACATGTTATGGTGGCCAGCGCCACAGTATTCATGACATACGATCAGGTACTCCCCAGGCGAGCGGAAGCGATAGCTTAAACGGGTGATTTGGCCTGGAATGAGCATCATGTTCACGCGCGTCCCCTCAATAGAAAAGCCGTGGATGACGTCAAAGGCCGTCGCGATGAAGTTAAGCTCCGCTCCGACCGGCACGCGCAGCTCCATCGGGTGAAAACGCCAGGCTTGTCCAATAATCACCACATCGTACCGGTTGGGCCCCGTTTGATGCACGCCAGGACGGTCAAACGGCGGCGTTGTAAAAACCTTGCCAGGCTCAATCTCCCCCGTACGCCCAGGCAAATGAATGCCCATAGCAAACGAGGCGTAAACGAGGGCTACAAGACAAAGCACCAGCAAAACGCCCCCAACGGCCATAAAAGTGCGCTCGTAGGCATGGACTTTCATAGGCTTACCGGTTTAAAAGCATAAGGTACACGATAATCCAAAATCCAAAAACCATAGCTAAAAAAATCAAGGTCAAAAAAAGTGTGCCCCGCACGTCAGGCTCTTCTGGCGGAGCAGGCTGCTGGACAGGTCTTGCTTCGGCCATAGCAGTTCAACAGCTTAGGTTAGCAGAGTTACGGGCTCGTTTCCATCCAGTGCTGCACACGTCGAGAAAGCCAACGCAACCAGACCCACAGCACAACCAGTAAGGGCAACGAAATCCACAAACGCGTCGGCTGCACATGCAGCGACAATAACTGGTTTAGCGTTTCCCATAAATAGGCAACTATAGGAATCCCCACCATCACTATCACCCCCATTTGCACGAACAAACGGACAGATTCTTTCATACTAGCGACAGCGGTTTCACAAAAGAAACGCTTTAATTCCTAAAATGCAAGGCCCTCCCCACCACAAAGGGTTTACAGTTTTGTGAAGATTCCTGCAGGCTACCTACTCCGGCTTACTGGAAAGTGTGCCTCGTTTGGTTATAGTGCATTCTTTGCACATTCGCTTCGAGATATGCACATCATTCGAGCAACGTTAGGCTGTTTCACTAGGAAATTGGCGGATGGCATGATTTTCGGGGTACTGAAGGGTGTCTGTTGAAAGATAACCAAGCGGAGAGACTGATGAAGGTAGCACAGCTATTTGGAATAGCCTTATTCGCTTTAGGACTGGGGCTGATGGGATGTGACAGCGGAGGCGACGTGGCAACGGTTCGTTTAGAAGGGCGCGTCACCGATGCTCAGGGCTATGGTGAGACTGGTGGGCCGGGCAAGCAAGGAGTAGCAGCCGTCCAGGCTGCTATTGAGGGAGCCGTGGTTACAGCTGCCCGTCTCCAGGGCAATGGTACGTTACAACCGCTGGAAGGGCAAGTCCAGAGCGACGCTACTGGAGCCTTTGCTTTAAATGTTGCAGCACGAAGCGGTGATCTGCTGATGCTGCGGGCTGAAAAAGGCAGCTTTCGCTCAGCGGTGCTGGTCTATGTGCATGTAGGTAGCGGTGGCACGGTGCGTGCGATGCCTATGACGGCCGAATCCAAAGCGGAAGCGGAGGTTTATGTTACGGTACGCAATCAGGATGACAACGGCCAGGAAGATGCGGGCGACGCCTCGCCGGCACTGGTGGCCGCTTATATAACTAGCTCGGTAGCGGCCGAATTGCAGGCAGGTGGCCTTACCACAGCGCAGCTTGCCACTACCTTGCAGCAAATCGCTCGTGCTGAAGCTGCATTTGTAAGCCGGGCAGGAGCTTCGGCTCAGGCGTTAGCGCAAGCACGTCAGCGGCAACTTTCGGCTTGGGCAGCCCTCCAGGCTGCGTTGCATACGGCCACCAGTGCACAAGCCGAAAGCAACGCCATAGCTAGCTTCGAGGCTGCTTTTTTGGAAGCTTACACCGAGGCAGGACTTTCGGCTGAAGCTCGGGCAAAGCTGCTGCAAACGGCACGCTTGGCTGCTACGCGTTTGGTAGCTGGGGGTAGTCAGACGGCACGCATTGCCCTACGCAAGCAGGCAGAAATTCTGAGCGCCCTGGCCACTACAGCTGCTGTTGAGGCCGCTTTCCGGGCCGAGGGTGTGGCTCAGTCCCGCATGGATTCCCTTGTGCAGGCACGAGCAGATTGGTTTGCTTCCTTGCGGGCCGCAAGCAGCACAACGGCCATGGAGCAAGCCCGTGCCCAATATATTGCGACCGTAGAAGCTGCACTGGCTGCTACGCTAGGCCTTAGCAGCCAGGCTATGGCTAACCTCAAAGCTTCTTTAAGCGCGGCTAAAAACGCCTTGCAGACGGCGCTTTCGCTAGCCAGCTCGGCTACAGCCGTTGCGGAAGCTTCTTTAGCTTTCTACAGCAGCGCTGAAAGCACCATCAGCAATTCGCTGCAAGGCAACGCACGGGCGGGGCTGGCAGCAACCGTGCTAGCGTTGCTTCATCTTGGCTAAGAGAGGTTAACGCAAACCTAAAAGGGCCTGCAAGTGCGGGCCCTTTTAGGTTTTTCTCTCTTCTTTAGCTTTACTGCTGTCTCTCCGATACGTTGGCTTTTGTTCAGTCCCTTCCCCAATCCGTCGTTGCGCCTCCCCAAGACTCAACGCACCACAGCACCGGGTTCGCTTTCGGCTGTAACCGGCACCAGACGGCCTTCACGATCCTCAGCCATAAGCAGCATCCCCTGGCTTTCAAGTCCCATGAGCCGTCGAGGCTGCAGGTTGGCTACCACCACCACACGTCGTCCTTCTAGGGCCTCTGGTGCCCACTGCTCAGCCACACCAGCCAGAATTTGCCGTTTTTCAAACCCCAGGTCAACCTCTAAGCGAAGCAGCTTTTGTGATTTAGGTACGCGCTCTGCTTTTTGCACTATCCCAACCCTTAGGTCTAGCCGGTCAAAATCGCTATAGAGGATTTCCGGTTTCAGCGGCGCATAAGGGGTTGCATTGGTTTGGGAAGGGGTTTGTTTTGCTCGCTGCTCCAGGTGGGCAATTTGCTGGTTGATGATGTCATCTTCGATCTTAGAAAACAGAATTTCAGGATTGCCAAGAACGTGGCCTTCAGCGAGCAAAGGACGTGCGGCATCGTCCCATCCAAGTGTGCCCGTAGTGCGTTCGGGGGTGCTAGCGCGTACGCCTTCTAGGCGCAACATTTGACGCAGGCGGGCTGCTGCAAAGGGCAAGACCGGCTCGAGCAGAATGCTAAGGGCTGCGCAAAGCTGCAACGAGATATGGATTGTATTGGCACAGGCTTGGGGGTCGGTTTTCCGCGTATGCCAAGGTTCGGTGTCGTTAAAGTACTTATTGCCAAGCCGAGCCAAGTTCATGGTCTCCTGAACGGCTTCACGAAAACGGAACTGCTCGTAGGCGGTACCGATTCGTTCGGGATAGGAGGCCAGTTCGGCGAGCACGGCTGCATCGACAGGCCGCGGGTTGCGTAGCGGAGGCACTTTACCCTCAGCAAACCGCTGAGCAAAGGTGAGCGTGCGGTAAACGAAATTGCCCAAAATGTCGGCCAGTTCTGCATTGACGCGCTGCTGAAACTCTTTCCAGCTGAAGTCCGCATCCCGCGTCTCGGGCAGCATTGTGGTTAAGACGTAGCGCAGCAAATCGGGCGGGAATGTTTCCAAATATTCGTGCAGCCAGACTGCCCAGCCACGGCTGGTAGACAGTTTTTTACCCTCCAGGTTGAGAAACTCGTTGGCGGGCACGTTGTCGGGCAGCACGAACGCGCCATGCATCATGAGCATTGCAGGAAACATCAGGCAGTGAAAGACAATGTTGTCTTTTCCAATGAAATGAATTAAGCGCGTGCGTTTATCCTGCCAGTAGCGCCGCCAGGCTTCCGGATCGCCCTGCTGCTGTGCCCACTCGCGGGTGGCAGAAATGTAGCCTATGGGGGCATCGAACCACACGTAGAGCACTTTGCCCTCGGCAGACACGCCATGTCGACGGGCTACGTCTTCCGGCACAGGCACGCCCCAAGGAATGTCGCGCGTGACGGCGCGGTCGCGCAGCCCTTGTTGGAGCCAGCTGCGGACTTGTCCCAGCACGTTAGGTTTCCATTCCGGGTGCGTCGCGATCCATGCTTCTAGGCGTTCTTGCCAGTCGCCCAGCGGCAAATACCAATGGGTGGTTTCGCGCAGTTCAGGAGTCGCTTTAGAGAGCACGCTGCGTGGATTAATGAGATCGGTGGGGCTCAGCGAAGTACCGCAGCGCTCACACTGGTCTCCATAGGCCTCTTCATAGCCGCATACCGGGCACGTGCCGCGCACGAAGCGGTCAGCCAAAAACAGCCCGGCTTCGGGATCGTAGAGCTGCTTTTCGGTCTTCAGCTTAAAGAAGCCTTGTGCATCCAAACGACGGAAGAAGTCCTGGCTGGTCTCAAAATGCACCGGCGAAGTGGTGCGGCCGTAGTAATCAAAGCTGATCCCAAAGCGGGCAAAGCTCTCCCGAATCATCGGGTGGTAGCGGTCCACAATCGCTTGCGGTGTCGTACCTTCTTCAAGAGCGCGCATCAAAATGGCCACGCCCAGCTCATCGGAACCGCAGATAAACAGTACATCCCGGCCTTTCAGACGCTGGTAGCGACAGTATAGATCTGCCGGCAAATAGGCCCCAGCAAGATGCCCAATGTGAATTGGGCCATTGGCATACGGCAAAGCTGCAGTAACCAGAATGCGTTCAAAGCGCGTTGCTTCCATAAAAGACCAAAACGGTTTAAGAAAATCGCAGGATTTTGGTGCAAGTGGCTAGCATTCGCTTGCCAGGTTTCAGAAATTTGCGCAGCTATCTGCATGCTGTGGGTAGCGCAAACGCTTAGCTAGCGTAATCGGTTCGATGGCTACAATCCCCACGTTTACCCCCCGATCAGCCTCCCGCCATCGCACTACAGGCGAGACGGATGTCGAGGTCGTCTTGACTTTAGATGGCACGGGCCGGTCTGACTGTAAGACGGGCATTGGGTTCCTGGATCACATGCTGGCGCTTTGGGCACGTCATGGTAGCTTTGACCTTGTGGTGCACTGCCAAGGCGACCGGCATGTTGATGAGCATCATTCGGTCGAAGACGTAGCCATCACCCTAGGTCAAGCCTTTACTGAAGCCCTGGGGGACAAGGCCTACATTGCTCGCTACGGTATGGCCTATGTGCCTATGGACGAGGCGCTAGCTCGGGCCGTCGTTGACCTTTCAGGGCGCTTTTACCTGGTCTTTGACGCCCAATTTGCGCGTCCTACCGTTGGGGATTTGCCCACTGAACTGGTGCGGCATTTTTGGTACTCGTTTGCGGAACACGCACGCTGCAACCTCCATATTAGCGTGCTTTACGGAGAAAACACCCATCATCAAGTAGAAGCCATCTTCAAAGCCGTAGCGCGGGCGTTGCGCGAAGCTGTAGCGCGCGACGCGCGCTATGGCCCAGTGCTTTCGACCAAAGGCGTGCTATGACCGCTGCTGCCCTATTGACTCATCAAACCATTGCCATCATCGGAGCAGGAAATATTGGCCGGGCGCTCATTGGCGGATTGTTACGCGGCCATGAACTGGCCCCTGAGCAAATTCGTGCTACGCGCCGCAATCCCTCAGCGCTAGAGGCGCTGCAGGCTGAATTTCCTGGTATTCAGACGACCACAAGCAACCTGCAGGCTGTAAGGGAAGCTACCTTGATTGTGCTGGCTGTTAAGCCGCAAAACGCCCGCGAGGTGATTGAAGAAATCCGGGCGCAAGTGCTTCCCGAGGCTTTAATTCTTTCGGTACTTGCCGGTTTGACAACCAGCTCCATTGAGCGCTTGTTTGGCAGGCCGCTGCCTGTAGTCCGCGCTATGCCAAACACCCCTGCGCTGGTTGATGAAGGGGCTACAGCCTTGGCTGCCGGCGCGCATGCCCGAGCGGAGCATGTAGAGCTGTGCCGCCAAATTTTTGAAGCCGTTGGCAAAGTAGAGATTGTGCCCGAATACCTGATGGATGCCGTCACGGGTCTTTCGGGGAGTGGACCAGCTTACGTGTTTATGTTTATCGAGGCCCTAACAGATGCTGGTGTTAAGCAAGGCTTGCCACGTCCGATTGCCTTCCGCTTGGCTGCGCAGACCGTCTACGGAGCAGCAAAGTTGGTGCTGGAAACGGGGCGTCATCCGGCCATTTTGCGCGATGAAGTGACCACACCGGGAGGCACTGCTATTGCGGCCGTGGCTGAGCTAGAAGCCCATGGCCTGCGCACCATGCTTATCAACGCGGTAGCTACTGCTACCCGACGTTCCCAGGAACTGAGCCAGCTCAGCAACCACGACTGACCGCATGGTCACCATTATTGACTACGGCATAGGCAACCTGCGTTCGCTGGAGAAGGCATTCCAGGCCGTGGGCGTCGAGGTGCTCCGCACCGACGATCCAGAACGGGTGCGGCAGGCAACGCGGCTGGTGCTTCCAGGCGTTGGTGCCTTTGGTGCGTGCATAGCAGAGATTCGTCGCCGTGGACTAGAGCAGGCTATCTTGGAGGCAGTCGACCGCGGCACACCGCTCCTGGGGGTGTGTGCTGGGCTGCAGCTGCTTTTCGAGGAAAGCGAAGAGCACGGCCGCCACCGAGGGCTGGGCCTGCTACCGGGTCGGGTCATCCGCTTTCCCGAAACCACACCCGATGGCCAGCGCCTGAAAATCCCGCATATGGGCTGGAATACCATCACGCGCCACCAGGTTGGAGGGTTGCTTGATGGGATCCCAGAGGGGGCATTTTTTTATTTTGTGCATTCCTACTATGCTGCTGCTACCCGCCCAGAGGATGTGCTGGCCAGCAGCACCTATGGCATACCGTTTCCCGCAATTGTGGGACGCGATCGCATCTTCGGTGTGCAGTTTCACCCTGAAAAAAGCCAGCAATATGGTCTTCGCATCCTAAAGAATTTTGCGGATCTATTGTTCTAGAACCGCTTTAGAGTTTACGAAAGCCTACCGAAACGAATTTTTTATGCGATGCTGCTGGTGATCCCTGCCATCGATCTGCGTGGAGGACGCTGCGTACGTCTGTACCAGGGATCCTATGAGCGGGAGACGGTCTACTTCGACGATCCGGTCAAGATGGCCCGGCTTTGGCGGGTGCAAAATGCTCGGGTACTGCACGTGGTCGACCTGGATGCTGCCCGCAACCAAGGCCATAACCGGGAGGTGATCGGCGCCATTTGCCAGGCACTGGACATTCCGGTGCAGGTGGGCGGGGGCATCCGAACGCTGGAAGACATTGAAGCGCTCTTAGCGCAAGGTGTCTACCGTGTTGTACTAGGTACGGCGGCGGTACGCGAGCCCGATCTCATTTCCGAAGCCTTGGCCCGCTATGGCTGTAGCCGCATTGTTGTGGGTATCGACGCCCGGGATGGGGAGGTGCGCATTGAAGGTTGGACATCGGGCAGCGGCGTTGATGCCATCGCCCTGGCCCTAGACATGGAGCAGCGTGGCGTGCGCCGCTTTGTCTACACCGATATCAGCCGCGATGGTACGCTCGAAGGCCCCAACATTGAAATGTACCGTGCATTAGGAAGGCGGCTCCAAAAAGCCCGCATCACCGCTTCTGGAGGCGTAAGCGGCTACCGCGACCTGATGCGCCTGCAGGAACTGGAGCCCTATCGGGTCGACTCAGTCATTATTGGCCGCGCGCTTTATGAAAATCGCTTCCCCTGCCAGCAGTTCTGGTGCTGGCACCATAAAGATGAGGTCGACCTGACGCGCTTCTCCACGGCCCCGCTTAAACGAGATGTGACGCTGCCCTAAACCCTATGCCGCTAGCACGCCGCATTATTCCTTGCCTGGACGTCGACCACGGCCGCGTGGTCAAAGGAGTGCAGTTTGTTGACCTGGTTGATGCCGGCGATCCCGTCGAGCAAGCCCGCTTTTACGATGCCGCCGGCGCCGACGAGCTCGTGTTTTTGGACATCACGGCCACCCACGAAAACCGGGCGATCCTGCACGAAGTGGTGCGTCGCACAGCTGACCAGGTGTTCATTCCGCTTACGGTGGGTGGTGGGCTGCGCACGCTCGAAGACCTGCGCGCCATGCTCGAGGCAGGAGCCGATAAGGTATCGATCAATTCGGCCGCCATTCGTAATCCAGAACTGATCACAGCCGGCGCCAAGGCCTTTGGTAGCCAGTGCATTGTGGTAGCCATCGATGCCCGGCGTGTGGCCGACCATCCGCCCCGCTGGGAAGTCTACACGCACGGAGGACGCCGTCCTACAGGCCTGGATGCTGTCGCTTGGGCACAGGAAGCTGAAGCACGCGGTGCCGGAGAGCTGCTCGTTACCTCGATGGATCGGGATGGGACCCAGGACGGCTACGACCTGGAATTGCTTCGTGCTATCAGCAACGCCGTATCCATTCCGGTTATCGCTTCAGGAGGTGCTGGCACGCTGGAACACCTGCGCCAGGCTTTTATCGAAGGCCAAGCCGATGCTGTGCTGGCCGCTTCGATCTTTCACTTTCGCAAGTATACCATCCAAGAGGCCAAGCTTTACCTCCACCGGGCCGGCATTCCCGTACGTTTAGCCGAAACGGTCGATGCTTTCGCCTGAAATCCGCCGACAGGTACGTCTGCTACAAGGCGCCGCGTTATTGTTTGGTGTCCTGGGCTTGACCATAGCGCTCTGGCTGGCCGACAAGGCGGTGCGTTATCCCCACATCTTAGCCCGCCAAGGTAGTGCCGAGGCGCCATTGTGGATTCCTATGCTTGGCTTTGTGCTGCTATGCACCACGGCCAGTGTAGCGTTGTTTTTACGCGCTGCGCAACGCGTAGCCCGGGGTGAAGATCTGCATCGCCATCGGCCTCACCCTGACACCCTAAATCAAGAATGAAACAGGGCAGTCAACACCTCATAGGCACGTTGGTAAATGCCAGGGGCCTGGCTCTCGCGAGGGCCAGCCACGTTAAGTACGCGAACGCGATGGGCTTCAAGCCATTGACGGATGTCCGACACCAATTGCTCTACAGGGCGATCCAACGCAAGCACCAGCACAGGCTTACCCTGTTGACGGGCTTCGCGTTCGGTTTGGGCTGTCCCGCCCCGCAGCGGCCCTCCAGGGTGTAAAATGAGCGTGGCCTCGCTATCCCGTACGTTCCAGGCTGTGCGCTGTGAAGGGTCAGGCAAAGGCGTTTCCTGAAGCGGATAGTGTGGTGGAATCACACCATCTTCGGCCCAACGTCCTTTAGGACACCAACCGCCTACTGGAACTCCAGCCGAGCGTGCTGCGTCGAGCGCTGCGCGATCGACACCGGTCTGTCCACCAGAAACAACTTTTTCTATCCGTAGCATGGGTTCGTTGCGCTTATTCATTGCCTTAGAAGTGCCTGAAGCGCATCGGCACCGTCTTTATACCCTCCGGGATCCTTCCTGGAAAGCCCGTTGGGCTACTCCTGAACAATTTCACCTGACACTCCGTTTCTTGGGCCAGGTCGAAGAAAAAGTGTTGCCTGCCCTAGAGCACACGCTAGCGGACATTAGACTTCCGGCTTTTTGGCTTCATATTCGCGGTCTTGTGGTCTTTCCCTCACCCACGCGTCCCCGCGTGCTCGCAGCAGCGGTAGACCCTGCAGCGCCACTGCGCACCTTACAGGCAGAGATTGAGCGGCGCGTTGTGGACTTAGGGTTTGCGCCCGAGCCTAAGCCCTTTCGCCCGCACATTACCCTCGCCCGGCTGAAACAGGTCGCGCCTACAAGGGTACGCCTGTTCCTTGAGCGCTACCAGAACTTCTCCCTCGAGCCGTTTAGCGTGGCCCATTTTACGCTTTTTGAAAGCCACTTGCATCCTCAAGGAGCTCGCTATGTTTCGCTACAACAGTTTCCGCTACAGGCATAACCGAGGCCTATGGGTCTTGTTTGGGTTGGTTCTGCTTTACACCCTTCCGCTTCAAGCACAGTCGCCTGCCCGGCAGGTGATGGAGCGCTTACGGGAGCGCTACGCGCAACTCAAAGCCCTGCAGGCTTCCTTTATTCAAATTACGCAAACTCCCTATGCCAACGGCGGCGATACGCTAAAAGGCACATTGTTGCTCTCAGGCGACCGTTATCGCATTGAAACGCCCCGCCAGCTTTTGGTTACCGATGGCCAGACCACCTGGGTTTACCTACCGGAAACCCGCCAGGTGGTGATGAACCGCTACGTAGTTGACGAAACTGCTTTCTCGCTGCACGAATTTCTTGTGCGTTACCCAGAGCGCTACAATGTTGAAGGAGGAGAGACGGTGCGTTACCAGGGCGAGCGGCATTACCGGCTGCGTTTACGACCTCGCCAGCGCGATGCAGCGGTGCAAGAAGTAACCCTATGGGTACGAGACCGAGACCTAGCCATAACGCGGCTGGAAGTGCGCGACGTGAACGAGACCCATCTAACGTTTATACTAACCGACATTCGCTTTAACCCAGTCGTGCCTAATGACGCGTTCACGTTTCACCCTCCTTCAGGCGTTGAGATTGTAGATTTGCGAGAGTAAGTATGTCGCGCCTAAGTGCTGCCTATCGTGCCTGGCTTTTTCGGTTAGGGAGCTTTGCCCTTGCTGGCATTTTGCTCTATCTAGCCCTTCGTGGTGTAGCTTTAGCGCAGATTTGGAATGAGCTCAAAACTGCCCAGTACGGTTTGCTGTTGCCCCTGGTGGGGCTCATGGTGCTGACGCTTGTTTTAAGAGCCTGGAGATGGCGTTTGCTGCTGAATGCTCTTTCGGACTCCAAGCATCCTTCAAGCATCCGCCTGGGGGAAGCCTTTGCCGCACTCATGATTGGCTATATGGTCAACTATGCTGCCCCTAGGCTGGGCGAACTGGCACGTGCGGCCGTCTTGCGCCAACGTAGCGGCATGCGCTTAAGTAGCACGCTAGGCACCGTGGCAGGAGAACGACTTTTAGACATTGCCACCTTACTTGTGGCGCTTTTTAGCGTTGGGATCCTCTTGCTAGAACGATGGGGCATTGTCTATCGGCTGTTTATTGCACCAGTCTTTAGCCAGTGGCACCTCGCGGTACTGCTTGCCATAGGCCTGGGGTTATGTTTCCTCATTTTGAGATACTTATGGCAGCAACACCGCGAAAAGCGTTGGGTAGGGCGAATAAAAATCTTCTTAGAGGCCTTTACTCAGGGCCTGCTAACACTCAACCGCACAGGTCGCCCAGCTGCCTTACTGCTAAGCACCTTAGCCATGTGGATATGCTATATCCCGATGGCCTATCTGCCGCTGGTAATGCTGCATCTTGCCGGACCTTACCAGCTGACGCTTTGGGATGCCTGGGTGCTGGTTGTGTTGGGTGCTGTAGGCGTTGCCTTGCCTGTGCCTGGTGGACTGGGCTCCTATCATTACATCACCGTACAAACCTTGGTACACGTCTTTGGAGTGCCTCAAGGACCAGCAGTTACTTACGCCGTACTAGCACATGGTGCACAGATGGTGATTTACACCGTAATCGGTTTTGGTTGTTTATTGCTTCAAGGCACAGGGTGGCGGGCAATGGTTGAACTAGAAGCGTTTTCAAAATCCACCCAAAGCCCTTCCAATACGCACTGAACAACGGCTCACTTGGCGCTCTTTGCGGCTTATTCACCTTTACTGACCGTTCACCTCGTTCTGCATGAAAATGCTTCCGGGTTTGTTTACACTTTAGCTGTCGCGCAGCCATGCTCTTTTTGTTCACCTTCACCAGCAGCCGGACCTATGGAAGCCCTTGTAAAACACCACAACCCGCTTGCCGATCTGATCAGCGACGAGGTGTATCAGATGCTGGTCGAACACGATCTGCTGGATGAGAAAGGCGTTCGCGATTATTGCATCCGGCAGCGCTTTCGCCAGCTTCGCGCGCAGAACATACCGGCCTACGATGCTATCGAACGGATTCAGGAGGAGTACCCTTACCTGCAGTTCGACACCATCCGCAAGATTGTCTATCGTGGGAACGGACAGCACTAAGGGCGCTCCCGAATCGCCGCAAAAAGCAAAATGCCAGCGGCGACCGATACGTTCAGTGAGGCTACGGGGCCGCGTAGCGGGATCGAAACCAGCACATCGCAGGTCTGGGCAACGCGAGGGCGTAAACCGCGCCCTTCGTTGCCCAGCACCAAAACGAGCGGTCGGTGCCAGTCCATTTCCCAAAGGGTTATCTGTCCTTGTGGGCTAGCACCGGCAATCCAGAAACCGTAAGATTTTAAGGATTCAAGCGCTTCGGCCAGGTTCGTGACCCGAGCAATTGGCAGGCGTAGGGCTGCACCAGCGCTGGCTTTTACGGCCACAGCACTTAGGGGAGCCATGTGGTGGCGGGGCACAATCACGCCGGATACCCCGGCAGCGACAGCCGTCCGCAAAATGGCGCCATAGTTATGTGGGTCTTCAATCTGATCCAAGGCGAGCAACAGGGGACGGTGTGCAGTAACCAGCTCTGGGCTTGGGGCTACTGTAGCGAGCAGGTCTTCCAAATCCCAGTAAGCCACTGGTGCGATCAGCGCTACAACGCCTTGGTGCGTGGCACCAGGCACCAACCGATCTAAACGCGCCTTAGGCACCGTTTGCACTGGAATGCCTCGAGCGGCAGCCGCCCTGCGGATTGCTTCGATCGCAGGACCCCCAGCACCTTCTTGCAAGAGGACCTTCTCCACGCGCGTTTCCGCCTGCTCCAGCGCTTCACGCACTGGATTGCGGCCGACCAAGCGATCGATCTCCTCACGCATAGGATGTGCGCGGTTGCAGGCGACGTACCAACACCTGCAGTCGCTCATGCAGGTGCGGCACGTAGTCTTCATGCTCCGGCTTCATGAGTACACTGCGCAAAACGCGCACTTGCGGACGATCCACCACCAACGCTGGATATCGCACGCGCAAGCCTTCGGCCTGTAGTCGCAATACGCTAAGAAACACCGGATCTTCTGGTTCCTCCATTGCTACTTGAAACAAGCGTTGGCTAAGGGCATCAACAGCCGATGCCGTAAGCGAGGGTGGCACCGGATAGAACGTCAAAATGTCCAACTCCGGTAACTGTACTAGGCGTAGCTCTTCGGAGGCTTCGATTAACGCTGCCCAGCGGCGCGCTGCCCGCAAGCAAGCAGCCAGGATGGGCCCCAGTCCCCGATCAGCAGCTAAAGGCAGTACCTGTAACGTCAGCCAAAGCGCCCCTGCAGCTGCCCCAGGCCGTGAGCATTCCAAGCTGATCTCGCCCAGATGCAACGCTTCCGAGGTAAAGTAGGTGTAGGGCGAATCATGTTGATAAAAACGGCCTACAGAAGGATCCCGGAAAAGAATTGCACCACAGCCGTAGGGCTGCAAGCCGTGTTTGTGAGGGTCAATCGCTACCGAATCGCATGCTGCCAGCGCGCGCAGGTGCCGGGCGGTCGCCTCTCCAAGTTCAGACGTTTGGGCATGGGCCAGCAGTGCAAAAAAACCCCCATAAGCCGCATCCACATGGACACGGCAGCCGTAGTCCTGACAAAGCCTTAGGGCATCAGCAATCGGATCCACCACGCCCCGACCCGTTGTGCCGGCTGTTAGGACCACGGTACCGATGCGGCCTGTGCGCAATGCCGCCTCTAGCGCTTCCAGGTCCATGCGTCCTTCAGCATCTACAGGGAGCTCTATGGCTTCAAGTTGCAGGAGCGCGCTCATGCGGGCATGCGTGTAGTGCGCCTCCTGCGAAAAAGCCACTGCCCGATCCGGATGGAGGCAACGCGCCACCCAAAGCGCCTCTAGGTTAGCCATCGTTCCCCCTCCGGTTAGATGCCCCAGTGCCGTCTCCGGAAAATGCAACATGGCCGCCAACGCTTGTACCACTTCTTTTTCCATCTGACCGGTTGGCGGACCACCGTCCAGGGCATGGTTGTTGGGATTGATGAGCTGAGCCGCCAAATAGCCGATCACCGCCACTGGATGCGGCGGCTTAAGCATCTGCCCGGCATAGCGCGGATGGAAAAACGGATAATTCCCCCGCAGCCGCTCTAAGTACTGCTCAAGCGCCGTTTGCAACGCTTCTGCCTCTACCCGCATGGCAGGATGCGGCATATAGGCACCCCACGAAGCTTCCCAATGCCGAATGGCTGTAACAAGCTGTGATAACCAAACCGTAAGATCCATGACCGTTGTAACGTCATGATTCTGGCGCGCGCAACGCTGGGTCGCCTTGCCGCCGCAGCAGCCGATTCCACCACCCTACGCCGAAGGCAAACACAGCCCCGCCTAGTAAACTCATAATCGCCTGAATGGCTGCCATACGCCACTGGGCCCGGGCTAAATCAACAATCACTAGATCTTCGGGAGACTCAGGGCGCACGCGCACCTGCACCGAGTCGCGCCCGCGCAGCAGAGGAGCCAGCGTATGCGGTAGACTGAGCTTTTCACGCTCCAACAGCCGACCGTCGGGCAAATGCACCCGCAGGTTTACGTAGTCGTAGGTAACATCCATGCGCTGCGAAATCTCCAGCGCTGTGATGGCAGCCACCGCCGGAATGCCTTCCGTCCAGGTGCGGTGTAGCGCATAAGCCACCCAGGCCTGGTATACCGCAAGCGCAAAAAGCAAAGCAGGTGCTAGCCACAAGGCCCGCGCAATCCATCGAACCATCGGTGTGGTCACAACGCGTACAAGCTAAGTGGATTGGAAGGATAATCTAAACCCTCCAAACGATCCTTTGGTCAATCGGTTTAGCCTACGCGGATTTTTAGACTTCAAACCAGAAACAAATACGGCTTCCAAGCCTCGTCGATCACGCCCACAAAGTCGCGAATAAACATAATGTGGCTGGGACGGAAGGGCTGACTGCGGAGTTGCATGCCGGCTTCTTCTGGCGTCCGATTCCCTTTGCGGTTGTTGCAGCGCGTGCAGGCCGTCACCAAGTTTTCCCACGTATCTTTCCCGCCGCGTGAGCGTGGAATGACATGGTCAACCGTTAGGTTTTCACGACTGCCACAATACTGGCAACGGTAGCGATCCCGGCGCAAAATGTTCTTGCGACTGAGCATGATGTGCTTGTAAGGCACGCGCACATATCCTTTAAGCCGAACCACACTAGGCCAAGGAAACTGAAGACTAGGGGAACGCACAAACCGATCCGCATAGGCCTCTACCACCTCTGCCTTTTGCAAAAAAACCAGGATAAGCGCGCGCTCGACGCTGCACACCGTGAGCACGCTGAAGTCCTGATTCAGAACAAGCACGTGCCCTTTCATACTACCACCCACGGGCTAAAAGGAAACTTTCGAAACGGTGCGCGGCGTGCCCGTGAGCGTGGGGCAGCAAAAACCCTATGTGGATTGTTGGACTTGGGAAAGCTTTTTTGGATTACAATAACGGTTTCACAAAATTACACGCCCCGGACACTCCAGGAACGTCGCAAAATTTACATATAAAATTCCCCAAAGCAAAGCCCAATAACGATCTTTTAACCAGCCTGGGCTTTTACTAAGCCCTGTTGGGCAAGTTCTTCTAAGAAGAGCTCGGCCTGTCGCCAAGCTTCTTGAGGCGACACGTCAAAGTGCGCCAGCAGCGCTTCTGCCACTTCGGAAACACTTTTTGGCCCTTGCGCGAGCTGCTCCCAGATAAACACCCCCGTAGCGTTAAGCGTGTAGTAGGTGTTGTTCGCTAGGTGCAGCAAGATCCCCTCCCCTTCATCGAATCGGGTAAAGCTTACCTCAGGGATAGGTTCATAGCATTTCATAGGATAGCGCTAGGTTTGAGTTTGGCGATAGGTATAGGCCTCTTCCAGTTCCTCCTAGCCGGACAGTGCACAAATCGGTGATCTGAAAACCAAGGCTTGCTATTTTCTTTGCAAATTCTGTTCCTGAAATGATTCCCCCAATTTGGACAAAAGCGGATTTGGATGGGTATAGGTAATCACGAATTGCTTTCTGGGATCTTCTAATTCAGCAATAGGAATGCCGTGGCATTCGATCCAGGCATGCCCTTGCAAACCGCCTGCTTCCTTGCGCACGCCAAAGCGTACGCAAACCGACTTCCCGGCACGTTTGTAGAAATAGTACAATAGCAGTGCTTGTTTCATGCAGAAGTTATAACCATAAAGGCGTCGTAGTACGGCTAGCGTCAAGCGCTCTGCACGTTCCAGCATGGCTGGTGAAAGTGGCAATTCGCCAAGCTGGGGTTCAAATTGCTGCATGAGTTCCGGCAAGGCCAACCGTCGTTGCTGCCACTCTAGCTTGGCAATAAGCTTAAAAATCTTCCAGAGTAACGACAAATCCCCTTTTCTGAGTTTGCGTAAGGCATCTTTGCGCAAGGAAAGCCTTAACATCCGGCGCAGCGAAGGCGGCTGCGCTAAATCAGGTGTGAGGGGTGCTTGATTGGGCCGGGCACTGCGCCAACGTGTAATCACAACGCATCACTTACTTGATATCGAAACCTTTAATAGCAAAGGTATTTCATCATCGGCCATAGAGTCATCTGCTTTTGGCGCAAGCAGGCGGAGATCTGAAACCCACGGAAGTGATGTCTCACGCTACGCTCCTCACACGCGATGTTGAGGTTGCTGCTGCCTTGGTTCGCCAAGGGGAACTTGTGGCCTTTCCCACAGAAACGGTCTATGGCCTAGGGGCCGATGCTTTCAATCCAGAGGCTGTCCGCAAAATTTTTGAGGCTAAAGGTCGGCCGCTGGATAATCCCCTCATTGTGCACATTGCCGAACCTGCACAACTTGCTGCGTTAGTGCAAGAAGTGCCGGAAACGGCCCAGCGATTTATCGATCGGTTTTTTCCTGGACCTTTGACGTTGGTGTTGCCGCGCCATCCAGCAGTTCCAGATGAGGTAACCGCTGGGCTACCAACGGTTGGGGTGCGCATGCCACGCCATCCTATGGCCCAAGCGTTTCTTAGGGCCTGTGGTATCCCTGTAGCTGCCCCTTCGGCCAACCGGTCCGGCCGCCCCAGCCCTACGCGGTGGGAGGCTGTTTATGCTGATCTCAACGGTCGCATTGCCTGTATCCTCCAGGGAGATCGTAGCGATATGGGCCTGGAGTCAACCGTAGTCGATTGTACTGGAGCAGAGCCTCTGGTGCTGCGTGCTGGTGCGGTGCCCTTAGAGGCTTTACAAGCAGTGGTACCCCAAACCCGTTTGGCAACGCCTGATGATGTACGCCAAGCACGCAGTCCCGGGACCCGTTACCGTCACTATGCGCCCCAGGCCCAAGTTATTTTGGTGGATACGCCCCAGGCAGCCCAGCCGCATCCGCAGCATGCCTACATTGGGCTTGCTTCGCCAACGCACCCCGAAGCCTTTGGTCTGTGCTGCGTATGCCCCGACGTAGCCACCTATGCCTACGAGTTGTTTGACTTTTTTCGCCGGAGCGACGCAGCGGGCTGCAAACGCATCTACGCCCAGCGTGTCCCACGCATCGGCCTGGGTTTAGCCCTCATGGATCGCCTAGAACGGGCAGCTGCAAAGTAACGGAACTTTCCCCAAGACGATGCGCTTTTAGTTGCGATGTGCACACTTTTTGCAGCGTAGCTAGGTAGGCCCTGGCATTTAAAATGCACGCAACCATGCCGCGCGCGTTACAGCTTTTCGGTTTATGGGTATGCTTAGCTCTCCTGGTTGCTGTGTCTGCAAGGGCACAAGAAGCCAGCGTGCTTCCAGAGGTCTATCAGCTGACGCCAGCCTACCCTAATCCTTTTCAGACCACAACCACGTTTACGCTTACCGTTGCGCAAGCGCAGCCTGTGCGCATTGAATTATTTAACCTCCTGGGCCAGCGCTTGCGTTTGCTCTATGATGGCTGGCTTCCTGGCGGAGAGCCGCGTAGCTTTCACATCGAGGCCGGAGATTTGCCTAGCGGGGTATATCTCTACCGGGTGCAAGGCACAACCTTTACGGTCACGCGGCGCGTGCTACTCATTCGATAGCGTTTATTGCGGCTGAATCATCAGGTCACCGTAGGATACCAGATCATTGCCCCGGTAAATGCGCAGTCGATGGAGGCCCGCCAGTCGTGAAAGGCTGCCGTCACGGGCTAGTATTGCCGGATTAAAGGTGAAGACATATAGCCCAGGTTGCGACAGTGAAGCCGATTCGTCCAGCAACCGTAGGCGCTTTTCTTCGTCTTCAGCCCACAAGCTTAGCGTGCCGCTTAAGGGCGAAAATACATGAAAAGGCAGCCGCACTACGCCCCCTGAAAATGGATTCGGATAGGCGGGATCAAAACGCAAGTAGCCACGATACGCTGGGGCTACGCGCCAGTCGTCTGGGTCCTCGGCAAGCACCTGCCCATTTTCATCGGTGCGCGTAAAGCCTTCGGGGGGACGAAACGCGTCCCGCACAAAGTCTTCCTGAGGTGCACTGCTGCAGCCTAACAGTCCTCCCAGCAAAAGGAGAATCCAGAGCTGGGGTTTTAGCGTAGCAACCCCCCGGCATCCTGGCATGCACGGCATGATACCGATCATTTCAGCAGAAGCGCTGAGCGTCTCGCTTGGTGGACGTACGATCTTGCACGGGCTCACTTTTGAGATCTCGGCGGGTTCCTTTGTAGGGCTCCTAGGGCCCAATGGCAGTGGCAAGACAACGCTCCTTCGAGCGCTCAGCGGTGTGTTGCCTTACAAAGGCCGGTTGCAGCTGGAGGGGCGACCGCTGCGGCAATGGCCCCGACGTGCTTTGGCGCGCCGCGTGGCCGTCGTGCGCCAAGCCCCTACACTGAGCTTTGACTTCACCGTTGAGGACGTAGTTCTGCTGGGGCATGCGCCGCATAAAGGTTGGCTAGCGCCTTTTACCGCGCAAGACCGTGCAAAAGCGCGCAAGGCGCTGGCAGCTGTTGACCTGGCTGACGCAGCTCATCGCCTGCTCCACACCTTGAGCGGTGGGGAGCAGCAGCGCGTGTTTCTGGCCCAAGCGCTTGTGCAAGAAGCGGATCTGTTGCTACTGGACGAGCCCACAGCCCACCTAGACGTCCACTACCAATTTGAATTTTTGGAGCGCATGCGTGCCTTAACCGCCGAGGGCCGCACAGTCGTAGCCGTATTTCATGACCTGGAGCTGGCTGCGCGCTATGCCGACCGCTTGTTGGTGCTCCATCAAGGACAGCTGGTCGGCGACGGCCCTCCCGAAGCCGTATTAACCGAAGCGCTGATTGCGCGTGTGTTTCGCATGGCAGCGCGCCTTTGCCGCCTGGCTGATGGAGCCCTTTGCATTCATTACCTTTATCCAATTCCCGAACTGGCGCTTTCTCCATGAAGATCTATACCCGAACCGGCGACGACGGTACCACCGGACTTTTTGGCGGGGATCGCGTTCCTAAACACCACCCAAGGCTGGAGGCTTACGGGACGGTCGATGAGTTGAATTCCTTCTTAGGATTGGCGCGTACGTACCTAGCGCCTGACGACCACCAAGCAGAAGCCTTGCTTGTCCAGCTCCAACGCCTGCTCTTTGAAGTCGGAGCGGATTTAGCCACACCGCTCCATAGCCGAGCCCGCATCACGCGCATCACGCCCGAGCATACCGAGGCCCTGGAACAAGAAATCGATCGCTTAGAAACTGCATTGCCTCCCCTACGGCATTTTATTTTACCAGGAGGGACCCCAGCAGCTGCAATGCTTCACGTAGCCCGCACGGTCTGCCGACGCGCGGAGCGCTGCGTGTCTGCACTAGCGGAGCAAGAAGCCATTAATCCCGAGCTACTTCGGTTCTTGAACCGACTCTCCGATTTGCTCTTCGTACTGGCGCGATGGGTGAACCACACCCATGGCATGGCCGAAACACCTTGGAAATCTTCATCCCCTCGCGCTTCTTCTTGAAGAAACGGTGAGATGCCGTGCAGGATTATTTCAGGGATTGTATATTGGGCCTGCCTTTTACCTTGGTGTGGGTTGTTTTAACCAACTGGTGTAAGCCGTGCGGACCCCGTGGTTTTTAGCGTTGCTTTTAGGGATTAGCCTGTACGTAACCCTTCACCTAATCTCGTTTTCCACCCCCCCTCCTACTGTCGAGAAGTCTAGCCCTCCAGAAGTGCTGACCATTACCTACGACGCTTTTGGCATTGAAGAAGGCGAGTATGAACGGCTGACGCATCGCATTCGTCAGGGTGAAACCTTCGCAGCAATACTGGCGCGTTACGAAGTGCCCTATAACGACATTCTTGCGCTCACGCAGGCCGCAAAGGGGGTATTTAACATTCGTCAACTTCAGGCCGGACGGCTGCTGCACGTTTATCGCGATTCCACAGGCGCCCAGCTGTTTGTCTATCAGCCAGATCCTGTACGCTTCGTGGTTTTTGACCGCCGCGAACCTGTGCACGTCTACTCTGGTCGGCGTGCTGTAGAGCGCGTGCCGCGCGTGGTGCACGGTACCATTCGCGGTTCGCTTTACGAAACGCTACAAGAGGCAGGTGCTGATCCTGAACTCGCTGTACGGCTTTCAGAAATCTTTGCCTGGCAGATTGATTTTTACCGTATTCAACGCGGAGATCGGTTTGTCGCCCTTTACGAGGAAGCCCGCATTGATGGCGAAACCATAGGGGTCGAGCGCATACTGGCTGCTCGTTTTCAGCATCAGGGAGAAGATTTTTACGCTTTTCGTTTTGAACATGCCCCGTTAGGGGACTACTACGATGAACAAGGGCGCAACCTGCGTAAGGCCTTTTTAAAAGCGCCGCTACGCTACAGCCGCATTACTTCTCGTTATAGCCTAAGCCGCTTTCACCCGATTCAAAAACGCTACAAGCCGCACCTAGGTACGGATTATGCAGCACCTGCTGGCACGCCTGTCTATGCCACCGGCGATGGCGTGATCATCGCGGCAGGCTATGATCAGTATAATGGCAACTACGTTAAAATCCGGCACAATGCGGTGTATACCACGGGTTATTTGCATTTCTCACGCATTGCCCCAGGCATTCGTCCGGGCGTTCGCGTGCGTCAAGGCCAAGTAATCGGCTACGTGGGTAGCACGGGCTTGGCTACGGGTCCCCACGTATGCTACCGCTTCTGGAAAAACGGCCAGCAGATTGACCCGCTCCGTGAACCTATGCCGCCGGGTGATCCTGTACCCGACTCTTTACGTAGCGCTTTCTTTGCGCTTCGAGATCAACTCATGCCGCATCTTCGCTTTGAAGACAGCGAGTCCCTTTATGCCCAAGTAGCTGTTCGGGAAGTTGCCCTTACGTTGTAGTCTTGAGCAATGGCATAGGCCGTTGCTTCTGCTGAAAGCAACACGCCAGGCAACCCAGCTCCGGGGTGTGTTCCAGCTCCTACAAAATACAGCCCTTGCACGTCTTCGCTGCGGTTGTGCGGGCGAAAATAAGCCGTTTGCAGCAGGCGCGGCTCGATGCTACAGGCGCTGCCATAGGGCGTCGAAAGCTGCACGGCAAAATCTCTAGGCGTTAGCCAATGCACATGCAGCTAGGCGAGGCGGTTTCAACCATACATCGACCTAGTTGAAAGCCACACGCAAAAAGCACGCAAACGTCTTGTTCCATCTGGCAGGATATCTGCGCGACTACTTACTTCCAGAAGACCGGGCGGAGCTGCACGCACTTATTGAAGACTATCACCAAGGCCTCGTGCCCCTCATTACACCCATTGTGCTGCTACGCCACCATTTTCGGCGCTTTCCCGTACATCCTTGGATTCGCACACAGGTGTATTTAGAACCCTACCCCAAAGAGCTCAGGTTGCGTAATACCTAACGGCCTTTTAACATAATTTTATGCTTTGTAGCCCCCCTATTTTACCGAATGCCTTATATTCTTTAAGGTTTTTGCTACCTTGGCACACGATGTCACAAGAAGTTGCTCCGCTGCACACGCGGGCATTTACCTTAGCGTTTCGGGCTGCGCAGCGCGCCCTTACCCGTCGGAGCCGATTGCTACGGCTGGTTATGCATGGTTATCGCCGGCTGGTGCTCAACCAAGCCGGCCTAACCCCAGTACGCCGTGAGGTGCAAACGCTTTTGCGCCTGGTGCAAGCTTGGGCGCGCGGTGAGTATCGCGCGATTCCCTGGCGGTCGCTGCTCTACGGTGTAGCAGCCCTGGTGTACTTTGTTAATCCGGCTGACCTCATTCCGGACGTGGTTGTAGGCTTGGGTTTGGTCGACGATGTAGCCGTGGTGGCTGCAGTTGCCCGTATGCTTCAGTCAGATCTTGAGCGCTTCCGGTTATGGGAGAGCACCCAAAAGTCCACCCGACGGCCACCTCAACCCAAAAAATGACCAAACTTTTGCTCATTGCTCTTGGAGGAGCTGTTGGTGCCCTTTTGCGCTATGGCATTTCAGGTCTAGTTTATCAATGGTTAGGCCCGGGATTCCCTTGGGGAACGCTGGTGGTCAACTTAACAGGATGCTACGGCATTGGCCTACTTTGGGCGTTTTCGGAAGTGTTCATTATGCCCAGCTACGTCTCGCCGCTGATTTTTGTCGGGCTCTTTGGGGCTTATACGACGTTTTCGACATACGGACTGGAAACTTTGAACCTGCTACGCGACAACCAACTGCTGCTTGGGCTCCTCAATCTGCTCGGAAGCAGCTTGCTAGGGCTATGCTGCGTTGCCCTGGGATTTCTAACCGCTCGCCTGATCCTGCATGGAGGGGGTTGGCTATGACCCAGTTGCCCAAAGAGGGGGTTCTGCTGCGCATTTTTATTGGTGAGACCGACCGCCATCACGGACGGCCACTTTACGAGCAGATTGTACTGAAAGCGCGCGAACTTAACCTGGCTGGGGCTACCGTGCTGCGCGGCCTGATGGGCTTTGGGGCTTCTAGCCGCGTGCACACGGCCAAGCTGCTTCGCCTCTCAGAGGACCTACCAGTTGTCATAGAAATTGTAGATACCGAGGAAAATATCCAGAAAATCCTACCTTTTCTGGAGGAGGTCGTGCAAGAAGGCTTAATCACATTGGAGAAAGCCCATGTTATCCAGTATCGCCATCGCACGGAAGCTTAAGCCAACGAGCCTGCTGCTTATCCTGTGCTGGGCCCCTGCGCTTTGGGCACAGGAGCCGGTCGATACCGCGGCCATACGGCTCATTCGTGAGGAAGGTCTAGAACGCAGCCAGGTCATGGAGACGGTTTTCTGGCTAACCGATGTGTATGGCCCACGCCTGACCGGATCGCCCCAGCTCGACAGCGCTACGGCCTGGGCAATGCGCCGATTGGAAAGCTGGGGCTTAGCCAACGTGCACCGCGAACGCTGGGGCCCCTTTGGCCGCGGCTGGTCGCTTGAGCACGTTCGCATGGAAGTAACGGCACCGGTACGTTTTCCTGTGCTGGCCTATCCCAAAGCGTGGTCGCCCAGCATCGACGGCCCAGTTACGGCCGAGGTGGTGCGCTTTGATGTCGAAGACACAACCGCTTTTGCAACTTACCAAGGTAAGCTCCAGGGCAAAATTGTGCTCTTGGAACCGCCTCGTGCGCTTAAAGAACCTTTTGAGCCGCTGGCGCGGCGCCGCGACGCCGAAGACTTGCTGTCTCTAGCCAATGCGCCAGCATCAGGAAGCAGCACGCCGCGCTACAGCACTGAGGTGCTCCGCCAGAGAGCGCTTGCGCAGCGTCGACTGGAGTTTCTTTACCAAGAGCGCCCATTGGCCATTTTAGACCGAGGCTATCGTGGCGACTACGGCACGGTCTTCGTAGATGGAGCGGATGTGCCTACCCCAGCCGCCGCGTTCTGGGATGTACGATTTGGCCCCTGGGCAACCAACGCACAGGTGATCCCTCAATTCACCGTAGCTGCGGAGCACTACAACCGCATTTACCGGCTGCTTGAACGAGGCTTTCGCGTGGAAATGACAGTCGATCTCAAAGTTGCCTTTCACGAAGAAGACCCGTATGCGTACAACCTGATTGCTGAGCTGCCTGGTGCCGATCCTGAAATAGGCGATGAACTGGTCATGCTGGGTGCCCACTTCGACTCGTGGCATGCAGGCACAGGAGCTACGGACAATGCGGCTGGCTCGGCCGTCATGATGGAGGCCATGCGTATTCTCAAGACCGTCTACGATCGGCTTGGGCGCAAGCCGCGTCGAACCATCCGACTGGCGCTTTGGACAGGCGAAGAGCAAGGCTTACTGGGCTCGCGGGCCTACGTCAACCAGCACTTTGCCGAGCTAGGCTCCTGGGGACAGCCCCCCCGACGGCTTAAACCCGCCCACGAAAAGTTTTCTGTCTATTTTAACCTGGACAACGGCGCCGGTAAGATCCGGGGCATTTACACGCAAGGTAACGAAGCCGTTGTACCCATTTTTCGCGCTTGGCTGGCACCTTTTCACGACCTCGGCGCGGCTACCGTCTCGCTCCGCAATACGGGAGGGACCGACCACTTGTCGTTCGATGCTGCTGGACTGCCAGGCTTTCAGTTCATTCAAGACCACTTGGCCTACGGCACGCGTACACATCACTCAAACATGGACGTCTTCGACCATCTGATCGAAGACGACCTCAAACAAGCAGCTACCATCATCGCTGCCTTCGCCTACCATGCGGCTGAACGCGACGCCCGCCTGCCCCGCAAACCCTTACCGCAGCCTGAAAATACACCCTAACGCTTAGACCTGTTCAAGCGCTGCGTTTCGTGCTGGCTCAGCGGCAGGCTGCATGGGGTAGACGTAAAGCGTCTGCGTCGGATAGGCAAACTCGATCCCTTCCTGTGCAAAACGCGAAACCAAGGCCAAGTTAATCGCCTGCTGAATGTTCATGTAAACCGTATAGTCTGGGCTCAGCACCCAGTAGACCGCTTCAAAGTTGAGCGAGGACGGACCAAATTCTTTGAAATGCGCCCGATCAAACCGCACCAGTTCCTGCGACTCAATCGCCTCTTGGATCATCTGAGGAATTTTTTCGAGTTTTTCTTTCGGGGTCTGATATACGACACCGATGGTAAAGACAACGCGCCGCTCTTGCATGCGCTTAAAATTACGCACACGGCTTTTGAGCAGGTCGCTGTTGGAAAAGATAAGCTGCTCACCGGTCAAACTACGGATACGTGTCGATTTTAGGCCGATATATTCAACCGTGCCCAAGTAGTTATCCACAATGATGAAATCCCCCACAACAAACGGCTTGTCGAGCACGATTGAGAGCGAAGCAAACAGATCCCCCAAGATGTTTTGCACCGCCAAGCCAATGGCCACGCCAGCAATGCCCACGCTGGCAATCAGCGCCGTGATATCGACACCGAAGTTATCAAGCGCCACCAAAAGCACGAGCGTCCAGAGCGCCAGTCGCCCAATAAATCCTAGGGCCTGCATCGAGGTAACGGCTGCGGGGTCCTGATCCAATTTTTGCTGACGATAGCGCTCAACATACAAGGTGATCAGACCACTTCCCCAGCGTACGATCTGCAAAAGCAGCAGCACAAAGGCAATGCGGCCTCCCCAGCGAATCACTACGCTGGGCAGTTGCACGATGGCTGCAGCAGCATAGAAAGCCAAACCCACCAGAAAATAAGCCCGCGTCCGGTGCAATACGTTCGCTACGATGTCATCCAGATGGGTCCGGGTGCGCTGGGCCAGCGCCGTAAGTCGATTGGCCAGAACCCATCGCAGGCCGATAAACAAACCAGATAGCGCAGCCCAAACCCCTAAGGCTTTAAGCCAGTCTACCAAAAGCGCGCCCGCAACTACGATTGGTTCCCCTTGATAGAAAAACTGCAACAGCATGTGCATGATGCTTTCAGTTTTGGTTCAATGAGACCTTTGGCTTTAAAATAGGGCTAGCTTCCAGAAGGGCAAGTAAAAAAGCCGGAAGTTTCTGGCTTTTTTGGGCCTGATAAAATTTATCAGGCCCTTTGTGAACGCGGAACAGCCCGCAGGCATGACGGTTGCATCGCTCTGCTTTTTAAGCAGCATGAAAGACCGGCATTATGGAACCTGTCAGTGAATTTCAACCTGAGCGGCGCGTTGGCCCAACCGTTTCCAAGGAAAAATGGGTCAGCCACGCGAAAAACAAGCTGGCCCAGGGATACGTGTTGATTGTAGGCACCACCCGTCGTAATGCCAACTTCTACCTTCGTGGTAAGGGCTACGAAATGTGCCCCTACGATATTGCTTGCCTGATGATCAAGCAGGGGTTGGTCGTGCAGACGGGTACGCATCATCTGGGGGTCATTTATGAGCTAGCCCCTGAGGTTAAAGCGGAGCTACAACAAGGACAGCGGCAGCGGCCGCACGTAGTGGAGGAACCAGATGAAACGGACGAACTGGGCGCGATCCTGGAAGCTCCTGAAGATGTGGCCGCTGAAGTAGACGAAGAAATCGAGGAAGAACTTGAAGAAGAGGCAGAAGACTTAGAAGAGGCGTTGGACGAAGATCTGGACGAGGAGAACTTCGAAGACGATTTTGAAGACGACGAAGAGAAAGATTAGCCTTTGGGATTTGATGAGGGGCGATGCACAAGCGACAGTTTTCCTGTCGCTTTTTTGTTAGAAAGCCCCAGCCAACTGGCGCAGGCGGATTTCTGCCGCCTTGGCTTCATAGCGAGCGCTCACCAGACGCTCTTCGGCCTGAAGCAGGGCCTGTTGCACTTCACGTAGCTCTACCGAAGTAATGGTGCCCAAGCGGAACTGCTCTAAAGCTACCTCGACATTCAGTCGGGCTGCTTCTAAGTTTTCTTGTTCTAGCTGGACCAACGCTAGATAGTGTCGGTAGGCTGCATATTGCTGCGTTAGTGCTGTTTGAAGCGCCTGCGTCGTTTCCTGCATTTGAAGCTGCGCAGCTTGATAGCTTAGGCGTGCGTTTTCGATCTGGCGCTTTCGGTTAAACCCGTCAAACAGGTTAAACGTGAGACTGAAGCCGTAGTTAAAGTTATGGGTCCGGCTTTGCTGCATGAAGCCACTTTCCGAGTTCAGGTTCGTGTAGCCGTAGCCCGCGACCAGATCCACCTGGGGCCAACGCTGCGCTGCCAACTCGCGCTGCGTATGCGCAGCCACGGTTAAAGCGGCCTGCGCACGCTGCAGCGAGGGATTTTGGCGACGCACTGCTTCTTGCAGGGCTTCAAGCGTAAGCGTTTCGTCTACCACAATGGTGTCGATGGTCCGAAAGGGCGTTTCTGGGTCTCGCCCCAGCATTTCATTAAATGCAGCCCGTTGCTGCGCAAGCAGCACCTCATGGCGCAAAAGCGCCGCACGATCGGCATTGAGGTCAACTTGGGCGCGACTGACCTCCAGGCGGGAGGCAGCGCCTAGGCTGTAGCGCATTTCAGCAATACGCAGGCGTTCTTCCGAAATAGCCACGGTAGCTTCTAGCACGGCCCGCTGCTGCTCGAGGCGCACCAAGTTGTAGTAAGCCACTGCTACATCGGCCAGTAGGGTGGCCTGCGTTTCTTTCGCTGCCGAAGCGACCTGTTCAGATGTTGCCAGCAAGCGCTCATAGCGGGCCCACTGGCCCAAGCCGTCAAATACCGTCCACCGAAACTGCACGCCACTGTTAAGCTGGCGCGTTTGCGCACCTTTCCGAATGACCGGCTCTGGATTGGTCAAAAACTGCTGCCGCGTATTAGCCACGCTTCCGTTCCAGCCCATGCTCAAGGAAAGCTGCGGCAACAGACCTGCTGCACCAGGGGCCGCATTATTTTCGGCCTGCTCGGCAACTAACCAAACGCGTTGCAATGCAGGGTTAGCTTGTCTGGCTATCGAAAGCGCCTCATCAAGGGTCAAAAGCGGCTGTGCTTTAGCCAAGCTCAAGCTTCCCCAGACAGCTACCCAAGCCGCAGCGACAGTCCGCCAACGCATGCTGTTGTTCATACGGAGGTGGTTTCCAGCACCGGTTGTTCGACTTTATGTACGGCAGCGACCTTCCGACGCGTTAGATACGTGTACATCGCCGGTACCACGTACAAGGTCAGCAAGGTGCCGATCAGCAGGCCACCGATAATGGCGATCCCCATCGGAATGCGACTCTCAGAGCCGGCACCGAGGGCTAAAGCAATGGGCAAAATGCCCAGAATGGTCGAGAGGCTGGTCATCAGCACAGGCCGGAACCGGGCAGCAGCCCCTTCGATGATCGCTTCAAAGATGCTTAAGCCTGCTGCTTTACGCTGATTTGCAAATTCTACAATGAGAATACCATTTTTGGTTACTAAACCGATAAGCATGATCATTCCGATTTCGCTGAAGATATTCAGCGTCTGCTGGAAATACCACAGGGCCAGTAGCGCCCCTGCCAACGCTAGTGGCACCGTAAGCATAATGATCAGTGGGTCACGAAAACTTTCGAACTGAGCAGCCAAGATCAAATACACCAGTACAAGCGCAAACAGAAACACAAACAGGAGGCTCTGACTACTTTCGGCAAAATCTCGTGAGGGGCCGCTCAGCGTTGTGGAAAACGTTTCGTCCAGCACCCGCTCGGCAATTGCATCCATGGCCTCAATGCCGTCACCAATGGTTTTGCCCGGAGCAAGGCCTGCCGATATGGTGGCCGACACGTAACGGTCGAACCGATAGCGCTGCGGCGGTGTGCTTTCCTCGCGAAGTTCTACCAGATTATCCAGAGGAATCAGCTCGCCACGGGTATTGCGTACGTAGAGTGTGCGCAGATCTAAAGGTTCGTTACGGTTTGCACGTTGCACCTGAGCAATCACCTGATACTGCTTACCATCCATAATGTAATAGCCGATGCGCTGCTCGCTAAGCGCAAGCTGGATCGTCTGCGCAATATCTACAGCCGACACGCCAGCCTGCCGCGCACGGTCCCGGTCGATACGCAGGCGCAACTCAGGTTTGTTAAACTTCAGGTTGACGTCTACAAAGGTAAAGGTTGGGTCTTTTTCAGCCTCGGCCAGAAAGCGTGGCAACACTTCTTGGAGTTTTTCCAAGTTAGGGGCTTGCAATACGTACTGCACCGGTAACCCCCCGCGACGATCTCCAATAGACTGCGGTTGGGCTACAAAGGTACGAGCGCCTGGAAAGTCGCGCACCCTTCGGGTCAAATAGTTGGCAATCTCTTGCTGGGTCCGCTCCCGCTGGTCTGGATCTTTCAAGATTAGCCGAACAAACCCTGAATTGACCGCCGAGGCAGCCCCAAACCCTGGTGAAGTAACCGAAATGATGGCTTCGTGCTCAGGCACCTCTTCTTGGACCATGCGCACGAGCTGATCGATGTACTGCTCCATGTAGGCAAAGGTAGCCCCTTCCGGTCCCGTGGCTGAAATCACGATGCTGCTTCGGTCTTCGGTAGGGACCAGCTCTTCTGGAAGGGCCTTAAAGAACACAAAGATCAACGCCGCTGCAGTCGCCAGTACCGGAAAGGCTAGCCACCGTCGCCGCAAAAAAGCCTCCAGTGAACGTCGATACCCCTGGGCCAGACGTTGGAAAAACGGTTCAGTTTTGTAATAAAACCAAGAGTGGCCTGAATGGCCCTGCAGCAAACGTGTAGCCAGCATTGGCGTAAGCGTCAGGGCCACAAACGAAGAGATTACCACGGCGCCAGCCAGCGTCATGCCAAACTCCCGAAACAACCGGCCGGTAAGTCCTCCTAGAAACAGTAGCGGCATAAACACCGCCACCAAAGCCAGCGTCGTGGCAATAACCGCAAAAAAGATTTCACGTGTACCCACAATTCCCGCTTCAACAGGTGGACGACCTTGCTCTAGCTTTGCATAGATGTTTTCAAGCACGACAATAGCATCGTCGACGACCAATCCGATGGCCAAGACAATCCCCAGCAGCGTCAGTACGTTGATGGAAAAGCCCAAAACGTACATGATAAAAAACGCCCCAATCAGGGACACTGGAATGACCAGCACCGGAATGATCGTTGTGCGCCAGTCGCGCAAGAACAAAAAGATGATCAGCACAACCAAGACGATCGCTAGGTAGATCGTCTGCTGCACCTCACGGATAGACTCTCGGATGTACTCGGTAATGTCAAAGCCAATGCCCAGCTCGAGGTCAGCTGGCAGTTCTTTTTTGATTTGTTCCAAGCGACGATAAAATTCGTCGGCAATAGCAATGTAGTTCGCTCCAGGCTGAGGTCGCAGTACCACCCCCACCATGGGGATGCCGTCGCGCTTGAGCACAGTTCGGTCGTTCTCTGGCCCCAGCTCGGCATATCCGACGTCGCGTAGCCGTACCAGTTGGCCTCCCTCTGCTTTAAGGATCAGGTTATTAAAATCCTCTGGCGTCTCAAGCCGACTCAGCGTACGGATGGAAAGTTCAACAGCACCACCTTCGATGCGCCCAGAAGGCAGCTCCACGTTTTCCCTTTGCAGCGCATCCCGCACGTCCATAGGCGAGAGCCGGTAGGCCGCCAACTTATGCGGATCGAGCCAAATCCGCATAGCATAGCGCCTGGCTCCCCAGACATCAACTGAACTTACGCCTGGGATGGTCTGCAGTCGCTCTTTAAACAGCTCTTCAGCCAGGCGCGTTAGCTCCAGCAAGTTGCGCCGGTCGCTTTTGATGTTGAGGAAAACGATCGGCTGGGCATCGGCATCCGCTTTGGAGACAATAGGCGGCTCCACATCAGGGGGCAAATTAGACATGGCCCGCGAAACCCGGTCACGCACATCGTTGGCCGCCTGCTCAAGATCCACATCCAACTCAAATTCTACGGTAATCGTCGAGCGTCCATCGCGGCTGACCGACGTGATCGAACGCACCCCCGCAATCCCGTTGATCGACTCTTCTAGGGGCTCCGTAATTTGGGATTCAATGACCTCGGCGTTTGCGCCTCGGTAGTTGGTCGACACCGTAATAATCGGAGGATCAACCGCCGGATATTCACGCACGCCCAGATAGGTAAAGCTGACCAGGCCGAACAGCACAATGACCAGCGAAAGCACGATGGCCAACACAGGGCGTCGAATGCTTACAGAATATAGGCTCATGGCAACGTAAGGTTTAAGGCTGGACCACCTCGACCTCGACCGGCATGCCGGGTTGCAATAGCTGCATACCCGTAATCATCACGGTATCTTGCGGCTGCAATCCTTCAAGCACCTGCACGCTGTCTTCTAAGCGCAGGCCCAGGGTGATATAACGTACAGCAACTTGACCGTCTTCGTAGACAAACACTTTACTTTGACCCATCTCCGGAATGACCGCGATCGCAGGTACGAGCAATGCTTGGTCAATCTCTTGAAAGATCAGTTCAATACGCGCAAAAGCGCCCGGAACCAAAAGCCGCTCGCTATTTTGGCTGATGGCCCGAACGCGCAGCATGCGCGTGCTCTCGTCGATACGCGGTTCAACGGCATAAATGCGTCCCTCAAAGGTTCGCGTTTGGCCTTCAACAGTAAACCGAATGCGCTGCCCGACCTGCACGCGATGGGCATAACGCTCTGGAACAGCAAACTCGATTTTCACTGAGTCGAGTGCCTGCAACAGGGCAATCGGTGTATTGGGGGTTACATAGCTGCCTACGCTGATCGAACGTAGCCCGATCACCCCGCTAAACGGGGCACGCACCTCTGTTTTGGCAAGCTGTGCCCGAATCAAGTCCGCTTGGGCTTGGAGCACGCGCGCCTCACTCCGCGTAGCGTCGACGGTCTCCTGACTTACGCCGCCCCGCTCAAGCAATTGCTCTTGGCGCTGGAGCTGTTCTTGCACCAATTGCACCCGAGCTTCCACCTGCCGCAGCTGCGCCTGCAGCTCGTCGTCGTTAAGCCGCACCAGCAGTGCTCCCTGCTGCACTGGCCGCCCCTCTTCAAAAAACAATGCCTCCACAATACCAGATATCTCACTATGCAGCTCAACCGCTTCGCCAGCCCGCACCGTACCCGTTACTGTCAGCCGATCTGCCACCCGCGCTGGTTGTAGCACAACCGCCTGTACCCGCAATCGCTGCGTTGCAGGCGTTGCCGTGACTTCTGCATTTTTAGGCCAGCGGGCATACACCAAACCTGCAACGACGCCTAAGCCAATCAGCCCCCAGAGCGCCTTACGTACCATATTTATGCCTTTGCCGATTTTAACCACGAAGGTTATACCCCGCCACTTTGCCTTCGGATACCAGAGCCTTCACGAACCGCACCATGCTGTTACAAACAGCACCTCAGAGGGTATCACGCTACAGCGTTTAGGATCCGAAACCTCTGGCACGTGCCTTCGTTGCTGCAGCGACGTAACGTTTCGTACATCTCCAATAGGGTTCTATGAGAGTTTGGGGCTGTTGGCTACTTGCTCTTGTATGGCTACCGCTAAACCCGGCGGTTGCCCAAAGCCAAATGGCCGATACGCTACGGGCTCAGCAACTGCTGGTGCGCAGCCTAACGTATTTGCAAGTGGATCGACCAGATCAGGCCATTCCCTTGTTGGAAGAAGCGCTCTCATTGCTTCCGGGTGAGCCAGCGCTTTTAATCACCCTGGCCCACGCATATCAGCAGCAAAACAACCTCGAAACAGCTTTTTTTTATGCTGAACAAGCCTGTCGCCGTGCTTCCGAGGAGGTGAGCTACTGCCATGAAGCCCTTGATCTCCTGCAAGCTAACCAGCGGCTTGGCGAAGCCCGTGCTCTGGTAGCCTATATCTTACAGCGCCATCCTAACGACCCGCGTGCACTGGCCTTTCGGGCCGAGGAAGCACGCAAAGCCCAAGACTTTGCTACAGCCCGCTATCTGTACGAACACCTGCTGGCACAATACGGCCCCGATACTGCCTGGTATCGTGCCCTTTGGCCGTTGCAGTTGGCTGCAGGAGATACGCAAGCTGCCCTAACCTCGCTTGAAGCTCTGGTACAGCTCGCTCCAAACGATCCAGCGCTGTGGCGCACGATAGGTACCCTTTACCTCGCCCGCCGTCAGGTACCCCAAGCCCGATCAGCGCTGCAATATGCCCTACGCCTTGATCCTCGTGACACCGTTGCAGCTCGGCTGTTAAGCCGTTTGGCGGAAGCTCCTACCACACCCAGCGCTTTGCTGGCCCGCATTCGCCAGCTTCTCCATACACCAACCGACAGCTTGACGCTTCAAGAAGCTCAGCAGCTCCTCGATCAGCTTTTAGCACAAGACTCTAGCCAGGTTGAGGCGCTGCGTCTGCAGGCCACCTTGCTCCAACAACGCCAGCCCGAGCGTGCTGCTGCCTTGCTGGAACGCAGCTTGCATCTAGATCCCCGCGACTTAAAGGCTTGGACGGACGCTGCGCGCCTTTGGCTCCTGGCGGGCTATCCTCACCGAAGCGCCCGCATAGCCGAAGAAGGGCTGTTTCTCTTTCCCGGTCAATTACCGCTGCTTCGTCTAGCAGCGTACGCGCAGCTGCAAACGGGCAACCTTCGGGCTGCGTTAACCCATCTTGAAACGCTGCTAGCTTTGCAGGAGGAATACCTAGAGCTGTCTCCTGAAGAAGTGGCCGAATGGGAAGCCTTTGCGGGACGGCTGTGGGCCCAGCTCGAGGCCCCTGAAAAAGCACGTCAAGCCTGTGCTCAAGCGCTCGGTCGCGCAGGCACCACACCGGCTGTAGCTACCCACTGCGCTGTGGTCCAGTTTCTGGTAGGCCAACAGCCCGAAGCAGCCCTTCGTCAGGCGCGACAGGCTGCCCGAGAAAGCAAGGAATCCTGGATGCTAGAAACGTTGGCCTGGCTTGAGCTGCAAGCTGGCCGTCCCGAAGCCGCCCAGGATGTCCTGCAGCCGCTGTTGTCTGCCAAGCGTGCTTCACCGTTGGCCTACGCCTACTACGGTGAAGCGCTAGCGCGCCTGGGTTTGCTCGACGCAGCACGGCAAGCCTGGCAGGAAGCCCTCCAGCGCGACCCCGAAAATGCCCACCTGCGCCAGCTTCTGTCCACTTACCGCAGTCCCTGAAGTGCCTATGCGTATCCAAGGACTGATCGTCTGCCTGCTCCTTTTGGCTGGCTGCAGCCGTGGCCCCCGAATTGTCGAAGCCCCTGAGCTGCCCGCCCGCTTTCCCTATCACACCGCTGAAGAAATCCGAGCCCATCTTCGGCTGCCCCTCGACACCCTGCTAAGTTTTACTGCAAAAGCCAACGTGCAACTTTGCTCTCCAGCAGGGATCGACAACCTTTCGGCCACCGTAACTGCACGCCGCAGCGATTCGATCCTGGTACGCCTTCATGCAGGTTGGGGTATTGAAGCGGCCCGACTTTTGATCACACCCGACAGCGTTTTCTTGCACGACCGCATTCACCGGCGTTTGTACACAGCAGCGCGGCACGACCCCATACGCTATTGGCTACCCATAATGACCCATCAGGACCCATTCTTAAGCCTACTTGGAGCTTTTTACCCCCCTGCAGGTTTTTGGCAAGTTATGGCAGATTCTACCTCCTATGTGCTTCAGGACACAGCTGGCAGCTATCGCTACAGGATTGACCCAACCCGATGGTGCGTAGTGCGCTACGAACACTACGATGCTGCAGGCCAGGTGATTGAAGCTTTTCACTTTGATGCCTTTGACCGCTTTGGAAACGTGTTTCTCCCGCGGCGTTTACGGATGGCGCAGCCGCTACAAGGCTTCGAGGTCCGGCTATACTATCGTGAACTGACGCTCAATCCACCCTCGTTAGCATTCACTTGGAACCCTACAGGTACGCAGCGTCTGCCTTTGAATGCCTTAAGCGATCAGCCATGAAGCCACAGCTGCTCGGCCTGTTTTGTTGCTTGCTATTGGTTTTGGCCGCTTATGGCCAAAGCGAAAACGATCGCACAGCCATCGAGCGTCGCCTACGCGCCCTGCGAGAACAAATTCGCCAGGAAGAGGCACGTCTAAGCGAAACCGTCCAGACCGAACAGGCTACGCTGCAAACCCTGGAAAATCTAGAGCGCCAGATCGCCATCCGCCGTGAGCTGGTGCGCAGCTATCGGCAACGTATGGAGCAATTGGCCCAAACCATCGACTCGCTCCAGCAGGCAGCGCGATTGCTGAGCCAGGAGATCGAAACGCTTAAGGCGCAGTACCGGCGGCGGGCGTTGCATGCCTACAAATATGGCCGAATGCACGACTTGGCCTTGCTCTTGTCGGCTGAGTCCATCAACCAAATGCTGATTCGTGCCCGCTATCTGGGCCGTTTTGCCCGGCAACGCCGCGCCAAGCTCGAAGCCATCCAGCAGGCAACAGCCCAGCTTGAAGTCCGCCGCCAGGAACTGCTGGCTGCACGCCAAGAAACCGCAGAGCTCCTTCAGGAAGCTGAAGCCGAACGCCAGCGCCTAGCGCGCTTGGAGCAGGAGCGGCGACGTGTCATTCAAGCGCTTCGCACCCAGCGCGTATCGCTTGAGCAGTCACTCGCCCAAAAGCGGCAGGCAGCTCAGGAACTGGAGTCGCGTATTCAGGCTCTTTTGGCAGCGGAACGAGAACGACAGCGGGCTCGTGAAGCTGCCGATCCCCGCGCAGCTGTGGCCTTTGCCGAACTTTCCGGCTCATTTGAACAAAACCGCGGACGCTTACCCTGGCCAGCCGAAGGAGCCGTCATTGAACCGTTTGGCGATATTGTCAATCCAGTCTATGGCACGCGTACGCCTAACCCCGGCATCCTCATTGGCACAGCCCCACAAGCCGAAGTGCGGGCCGTCTTCGATGGCCGTGTCATCGCGGTAGACGCCATGCCGGAATATGGCACCTATATCCTCATCCAACACGGCGAATACCAAACGTTCTACAGCAACCTGTCGCTGGTCTACGTATCGATTGGCCAAGAAGTCCGGGCCGGACAGGTCATCGGCCGTGCTGGCACCGATGCCGAACCCAAACGTGCCGGCGTGTTTTTCTCCCTCTTTCGCGGCGGGGAAGTGCTCAACCCCACGCCCTGGCTACGGCCGCGCTAAAAGCCATGGGCATTTTCACATAAGCTTGCCGGAGCGCTGCAGCAAAAACGCCCGCTACCGGTTATTTTTTGGAAGTTCTCTTTGACCACGTAAACTCTGCACGCGCATATGGCCAACAATGCCCGCTACGACGTCGTGGTAATCGGTTCCGGCCCAGGGGGCTACGAAACCGCTATCCGGGCTGCTCAGCTCGGCTTTAAAACTGCCATTATCGAAAAAGACAAACTCGGTGGCGTCTGCTTAAACATTGGCTGCATTCCCACCAAAGCCCTGCTCAAAAGCGCTGAGATGGCCGCAGAGGCGCGTAACCTGCAAGCCTACGGCCTAAAACTCGAAGGCAAAGTCGAACCCGATTTTGCTAAAGTCATCGAGCGCAGCCGCGCCGTGGCCGATAAAATGAGCAAAGGCGTGGCTTTTCTGATGAAAAAAAACAAGATCGATGTGGTCTTTGGCCGTGCTCGCCTGGTGGCTAAAGGCAAAATCGACGTGCAGCCATCGGTCAACATGGATGGGGAAAAAATTGGCGAAGCCCGCACGCTCGAAGCTGCGCACATCATCTTGGCTACAGGGGCACGGGCACGCCAGATTCCTGCACTGCCGATAGACGGCAAGAAAATTATCACCTATAAAGAAGCCCTGCTGCAAAAAGAACAGCCTAAGCGGCTTGTCATCGTAGGGGCCGGCGCCATCGGGGTCGAGTTTGCCTATTTTTATCACCACATGGGGACCGAGGTCACGCTAGTGGAGCTGATGGACCGGATCGTCCCGCTCGAAGATACTGAAGTATCGAAAGAGCTCGAACGCGCCTACCGCAAAATGGGCATCAAGGTGCTCACCAGCGCTCAAGTCGAATCGGTGGATACCAAAGGCAAAGAGCTCAAAATCCAGGTTAAAACAAAAAACGGCCAGGAGACCCTCAAAGCCGATCAGGTGCTTTCAGCAGTGGGCGTCGTAGGTAACATTGAGGACTTAGGCCTCGAAGACCTAGGCGTTGAGACCAAACCCGGTCGCATTGTCGTCGATGAGTTCTACCGGACTAACGTGGCAGGCATTTACGCTATTGGCGATGTCGCCGGACCACCATGGTTGGCGCACAAAGCAAGCCACGAGGGCATCTTGTGTGTAGAAAAAATTGCAGGTAAGGACGTGCGGCCACTCAACTACAATAACATTCCAGGCTGCACCTACTGTCAACCGCAGATCGCTTCGGTCGGCTACACAGAAGAAAAAGCCCGTGAAGCCGGCTACGACATTAAGGTGGGCAAATTCCCCTTCACTGCTTCAGGCAAGGCAACAGCCCTGGGCCATACTGAGGGTTTTGTTAAAGTGATTTTCGACGCTAAGTATGGCGAATTCCTCGGCTGCCACATTATTGGGCATGACGCGACCGAGCTGATTGCGGAAGCTGTCGCGGCCCGCACGCTGGAGACCACCTTCCATGAGATCATCGAATCGATACATCCCCACCCGACGCTCTCCGAAGCGATTATGGAAGCCGCCCGCGCGGCCATTGGCGAACCAATCAATATCTAAAAGACCTCGCAGCCCTGCTCAAACCCCGGTATTCAGATGCCGGGGTTTTTTTGTATTTTTTGAATCCATCATCCCCAAGCGCCTGATGCCATGAACCGATTTTATGGGATGCTTGCGGCAGGGTTGCTGTTCTTCGGATGCCGCCCCTCCCCAGAAGCGCCTCGGCCTTTTACGTTTCCTCCTGCCGGCTATGAAGTGCTTGACCTGAGCTATCCGTACGACGAGACGACGATTTACTGGCCTACGGCTGAAGGTTTTCAGCTTCGCATCGATCACCGTGGGTATACCGAGGCAGGTTACTACTATGAAGCGAACACGTTCTGCACAGCCGAACATGGGGGCACGCACCTCGACGCACCGGTGCACTTTGCAGAAGGAAAGTGGAGCACCGATGAAATCCCGCTCACCCAGCTTATGGGCGCAGCCGTGGTGATCGATGTATCTGAAAAAGCGCTGGCAAACCGCGACTACCAGATTCAGGTAGCCGACCTTGAAGCCTGGGAAGCTGAACACGGATCGATCCCGGAAGGCGCCATCGTGCTGCTCCGCACTGGCTATGGTCAGTTTTGGCCCGACCGCGTGCGCTACATGGGCACCGATGCCCGCGGGCCTGAAGCCGTAGCCCAACTGCATTTTCCTGGTCTGCATCCCGAAGCCGCCCGCTGGCTGCTTGCAAACCGCCGCCCCAAAGCGGTAGGCATCGATACGCCCAGCATTGATTATGGCCAATCTACCCTCTTTGAGACGCACCAGGTGCTTTTTGCTGAAAATGTACCTGCTTTCGAGAATGTAGCCGCCTTAGACCAGCTCCCTGCGCGCGGAGCCTTTGTCATTGCGCTACCCATGAAAATCCACCGTGGCAGCGGTGGCCCCTTACGCATCATTGCTCTGGTGCCTCGCCCAGAGACCCAATAGCATACCTGCTGAGTTGTGCGGGGCGCTCCCCGCACAGGCAGCTTAGAGGGCTACGTTTCCGACCGTGCCGCCGACGGCGTTGCCGTAGCACCATCACCACCGGCGGTCACATAACGGTCACCAGGAAATTGCTTGATATGCTTCTTGGATACGGGCTTACCCGTACCTTTAGCAACGGGCGAGGCTTCGTGGATGTAATAGTCGCGATTGGGCAGCGCATCAACGTAGCGCAAGGCCGCTTGTGCTGCCCGATGCATGCTCTTGTCGGCATTGCGACGTAGCAGGCCCAGCTGCTGCTGAATCCGAACTTCTAATAGATCGAACAGGTGTTCAAAAGCTGCCCGGTCGCGCTCAAAAGCAAGGCCCGAGGCACCTTTTCGAAGTTGCCGATCCATGTCGGAAAGCGCTGCGCTAAGCGCAAACAGATACATGGCATTGTCAGCCAAACGGGCTTGTTGGACTTGCCGGCTGACGATGGCTTCCCCTTCCCATTTACTGAGCAGCTTGAAATAGTGCGCATGTTGTTGTACCAAACGGGCAAGCCGATCAGCCCAGGGCCGTAAAGCAGGATGTACCCGGCGCATGGAGGGGGCTTTGGGCCGAAAGCCTAGAAACAGCTCTGCGGCCAACGGCAATGCCCGCCGCAATAGCCGCGGGTTGAATGCATTCCGCACGATACGCTGCAAATTCCCTATAGGCGACTGGTTGGCATCCCAACTGAGTGCCTGCTTTATGGCCAGCATCTGCTCTGCCAGTTGCTTACCTCCATAAGCGAAGATGAACGATTGCATGACTTCATTTGCCCCCTCAACGATGCGGTGGATGCGATGATCACGCCAGACGCGCTCCAACTCATTTTCGGTCATGTAGCCTTCGCCCCCCATGATTTGCATGGCCTCATCGATCACTTCCCAGCCCATCTGCGAACAAAACACCTTTGTGGCAGCAGTCTCGAGCATCACGTCCGTATCCTGCCGATCGAGCATGCCCGTGGTCAGATACAGCAGCGCACGCATCCCATAGGTTAAAGCCGCCATTTTTGCAATTTTCTGCTGGACAGATTCGAAGTCAGCAATCGGGCGGCCAAACTGATAGCGCGTCTGAGCCCACTTGATGCTTTGTTCCATAGCCCAAGTAGCCCCGCCCAGCACCCCAGCCGAAAGCGTGCATCGGCCGTAGTTTAGGCACGTTAACGCGACATTTAAGCCTTTGCCTTCTTTGTAGAGCAAGTTTTCACGGGGCACCCGAACATTCGTAAAGCGAATGCGTGCTTGCCAGGTCCCGCGAATGCCGGCTTTGCTTCGGTTTTTTTCAAAAACATCCACCCCTTCCATGTCGGGCGTAACGATCAGCGCTGTAATCCGATCCTCCTCTCGCCCTGTTTTGGGATCCCGCAGGCGCTGCTTGGCCATCACGGTGAGCACCCCCGCCATTGCCCCCGAAGTCGACCATTTCTTTTCACCGTTGAGTATGTAATACTGCCCGTCTTCGCTCAACGTGCAGCGCGTTTCTTGGCCTGCAGCATCCGAACCCACGCCAGGCTCTGAGAGGCAAAAGGCGGCCAGTTTTTCTCGGGCCACAAGCGGCAAGTATTTCCGCTTTTGCGCTTCAGTGCCAAACAGCATGATCGCTTTGCAGCCAATAGATTGATGGGCAGAAACCACCACAGCTGTTGAAGCACAATAGCGGCCAATCAACTCCAAAACGCGATTATAGCTGGTCACGCCCAGCCCGAGCCCCCCATATTCTTTGGGAATCGTTAGCCCCATAATGCCCATTTCGAAAAGCCGCTCCAGCACCCATTCGGGGATATACTGCTCTTGATCGATCAGGATGGCCGGGTGTTCGTGCTTGAGATAAGCTTCTAGGCGTTCAAGCAGCGCATCACAAGCTGCTTGCTCTTCAGGCGACGCTTCAGGGTAAGGCAGCACAAGCTCTTCGCGGAAACGACCCCAAAATAAGCTTTTCATAAAGCCCAATTCTTCAGGCTCCGGGCCCAGCATGGCTTCGATGTCCGCAATCATGCGACGATCCTGGGCCGAGATGCGCTGTAAACGATCTAGCAACGACATAGCATTTCCAGGTTTAATGCTTTACAGAAAGCGCTTCCGAATCATGAAGCAAAAAAAGCGCCTTTTTTAAACGCGCTGTTGGGGCAACCTGAAGTCTGGCGGTAAAGTTCCAATTTCGCAGAATCCCCTGATTTTTTCCGGACTCTTGGCACGGCAAGCCCGACAGCTGGTGTATTTTTGGTTATCCACCAGCGCTGGCTTCGATGACGTTTACCGACCGTTTACGGGCTTTGCAGCGACGCAAGCAAACGGTGCTTTGCGTAGGCTTAGATCCTGATCCTGAGCGCTTGCCACAACCGCTCCAAGGTGAAGAAGTAGCCAAAGCTGTCCGTTTATTTCTTTCCGAAATCATCGAGACCACCCATGAGCTAGCCTGCGCCTACAAATTCAATCTGGCCTTCTTTGAAGCCTTAGGCTGGGAGGGCTGGCAGATCTTGGAGGCCATGCTGGAGCAAATGCCCCCCGATGTGCTGCTCATTGCCGACGGTAAACGAGGTGATATCGGCTCGTCGGCGCGTTTTTATGCCCGGGCGGTATTTGAACAGTTGCCGTTTGACGCCTGCACTGTCTCTCCCTATATGGGTCGGGATGCCGTTGAACCGTTTCTGCAGTATGCCGATCGCGCTGCTTTTGTCCTAACGCGCACGTCTAATCCCGGTGCACGCGACTTTCAGGAGCGTCGCTGCGATGGAGAGCCGTTGTACTTAACTATAGCGCGGGCCGTTGCCCAGTGGGACCGGGAGCTGCCTGGAACGGCCGGCTTGGTGGTAGGAGCCACCGATCCATATGCGCTAGCAGCCGTGCACTTGGCCTGCCCAGGCCTGCCCCTGCTTATTCCCGGCATTGGTGCACAGGGAGGCGACATTCCCGCTATTTTGCAGGTAGCGCGTCGTAGCCCCGTGCTCGTCAACAGTAGCCGTCAGATCCTTTACGCCTCGGCACAAGAGGACTTTGCTGCAGCTGCCGGCCGCGTAGCTGCCCAGCTCCGCCAGCAGCTGCTTCCAGCCTGCCCTGCCTAAAACCTAATCACACTGCAAGGTTACGCAGCAAACGCCCTGGTGTCTTTCCCAAAAAGTCCTTTGCTATGGCCCCTAGGACGCCGGAGGCTTTGCTGCACGATCTTTGGCAGCACGTGCTTTTCCAAACGGAAACGCTGCGCACTTGCGACGGCCAACCCATACGCATTGTGCATCCCGGCATCCCCAATGCAGAGGAAGGACCGGATTTTTTAAATGCGCAATTGTATTTAGGTGAAACCCGCTGGTATGGCAGTGTCGAAGTGCACGTGCGCTCGCGCGACTGGAATACCCATAGGCATCATCAAGATGCACGCTACAACAGCGTTATTTTACACGTGGTGCTGGAAGCCGATGCCTATACTGGCCGTCTGCAACGGGCCGATGGCACCCCCCTTCCAGAGCTCATCTTGACGCCTTATCTCGCTCAGCCCCTTCGGGCACTGATTTATGCGTTCTACCGACGACCGGCACCAATGCTACCTTGCGCAGCCCACTGGGCGAACGTGCCGGAGGCGCTGCGCACGCAATGGCTCCAAGTGCTGGGAATTGAACGCCTGACTGCTCGCGCGCATGCGATTCGGGATCGCCTACGTGAAGTATCTCCTGAGCAAGTGCTCTACGAGCGCCTATTGACGACACTGGGATACACTCCGAATGCTGAACCAATGCGCCTATTGGCCCAACGCTTACCCCTTGCCTGGCTATGCACCCTCCCTGCGCAGCAGGACGTTGAGGCTGCCCTGCTAGGCATGGCTGGGCTCTTACCGGCAACCCTTCCTCAGGAAGCCGAGGCCCGACGCTACGTGGGCGAATTATGGGAACGGTTTTGCGCTCTGCAAGCCAGGCTTCCAGCCGAACCCCTACCCGCTGCACTTTGGCAACGTGCTCGGCTGCGTCCCAGCAACCAACCTACACTACGCCTGGCTCAGGCCGCCGCCTGGTTAGGACCTGAAGGCTGGCTGCGCCATGAGCCCCTCCTCTACCTCAGACAGGCATTGCATAGCCCCCATCCACTAAAAACTTTACGGCACCTCCTACATGCTACGCCTTCACCCTTCTGGCAGCGCCACGTGCATTTCGAAGCCTCAACCCCTCCAACCCGTCACGCCCTAGGACGCGATCGCATCGATGGGCTACTGCAAAATGCTGTATTGCCGGTACTCTGCGCACTGATGGGCGCTTCTGAGCCGCTGCTTGGCCTGCTCCAGCAAATGCCTCCCGAAAATGACCGTGTCGTCCGGCGCTTTGCTGCACTGAACTACCAGCCGCCCAACGCTTTTTTCTCGCAAGCACTACACCAACTGTATCAGGATTGGTGCGCGCGCATTCGCTGCCTGCAATGCGCCATTGGCCGCTACGCCATTGGCGCCGAACGTGAAGACTTACCTACACCTTAAAAATGAGCCGGATTGGTCGATTACAAAAGGAGCACAAGAATTACATGTGGCGTTAGCGACATACGGCATGCGTGCCCTCTGGCCAACACTTCAACCCTCAATGTCCAAGACCGAACGGCCTATTCCGGCGACGCGCTTCAGTCCGACGCCGAACTTGAACGTTCGCTTTCCGCCACTCCCACGTACTGCAGCCGAAGTCGCTCGGATGCTAAGCGAAGAAAGCGCTGACCCTAACCTCAAGCAGCTCATCGAGATTGTACACGCAGATCCCATTGTCACGCAGTTGGTCCTGCGCCGGATCAATTCGGCTTATTATGGCCTGCGGCGCCGCGTCAGTGAGATTCACAAGGCCATAGCCCTTTTGGGTTTTTTGGAAGTCAGCAACATCGTCCTTACCGCGGCCATGCTGCAGCTCCGCGAGTCGGTTTCAACCCGAGAGCAGGAGCATATTTTTGAGCAGCTCATGCAGCTCAGCATTGGCAGCGCCATCTATGCGCAACACTTGGCCCAGTGGCTAGGTCTTCCTTACATGCGCCGCGTGTTCACCATGGGGCTGCTCCACACGGCCGGGCGCCTGGTGCTGCTCTACAACCGTCCAGATGACTATGAAGCGCTTTGGTACACAAACGAAGATGGGGCAGTCCCTTCCGCCGAGGCCGAGCATAAAATTTTTGGCGTCAGCTATTTAGAACTCAATGAAAAAGCTGCACAAGAATGGCACCTACCGGAAGAGTTAGGCCAGATTTTGAGCGCTTTAGAGACGCCCCATATGCTTTCAGCGCCTGAAATGCAACTTCAAGCCGCACTGGTTGCTACCGGTAGCGCTTTAGCCGAACAGTTGCATCTTTCAGGAAAAAGCGTTCCCGCACTTCCATCACAGGCAGCCCTGTTGTTACATCAGGGCCTGAGCGAGTCTGAACTGGTCAAGCGCATCTCGGATATCCGTCCACAAATAGAGCACTACATCCACATGCTCCTAAAGGGCAATGGAGAGAGTGCAGCTGCGTCGTAAAAACAAAGAATCTGCCTAATTACCAGGCGGATTCCTATGGATTGCCTTGGGTTAAACTTTCGAGTTGTTGTTGCACCAGTTTGCGCAAAAGGTAAAGGGGCGAATTAGCCTGGACGTTTTGCAGGCGCGCATACTGGGGAGGTACAACCGCAAAGAAATAGCGCGGCCCCACAGAAACGGCTGATATCCGCTGAGCCGTCCCTACGTGCTGCGCCACAGACCATGCCACTTTAGCATACTGGTCTTCGAGCGCCGTAAGGTTTGCCAAGATAGCGTTCAGCGTGCGTTGTGCACGTCGGTAATCCTTTGGGTGAGCCTTTACAGCTTGTGCCCACTGTCCAAAGGTAACCAGAGCTTTTTGGTGCGCCTGTAAAATCGCTTCGTATTGCGCCTGGTAAGAGGAAAGTTCGGGGTAGCGATCCAAAAGCAATCGCAGCGCTTCTGCTTCGGCCAGTGCTTCCTGCAGTGCGGCAGCGGCCTGTTCATTAAGCGCCTCGATCTGCTGTAACGTTAGAGATACGCCTTCTGGATAACCATAAAAACGACACCCAGCGAGCATCAGTCCCAAAACCAAACCGGCCCCGTACAATTGTCGCAAATGCGGCATAGTATTCCCTAGAGATCTATCGATGGTTTTAAAAAATCCGCATTTTCTATGGCAAAAAGAAGCAATGCGTGCGCTTTTCAGGGCTTTTTTGCACAGCGTTTAGATAATGGTACCGTCAGGAATATGTGCATTTTTGGGGAGCACCACGATCCCGTCGCGGATGTAAAAATTCGGTCCCTCGCCCTCCTGCACCTGATCCCGGTTTTTGATCACGCAGCGCCGACCAATGCTGACGTTTTTATCGATGATAGCCCCTTCTACGTAGGACTCCTCACCAATCCCAGGATTTTCAGGCCCTTCTACCGGATCGCGCACCTCGGGGTCATGCCAAGGATAGTAATCAGCCCCCATCATCACGACATTTTTCACCGTAGCATTTTCGCGAATAACTGAGCGGATGCCAATCACCGAGTTGACGATCTGGCTATTGACGATCACGCTACCTTCGGCAATAATCGAATCTTGTACAAATGAGCTTTGCACCTTAGCCGGAGGTAGCATATGCGCATTGGTGTAGAGCGGCATTTGCGGATTGTACATATCGAAAGGAGGGTGCCGCTGCGCTAGCATCAAATTGGCCTCGTAAAAGGAGCGGATCGTCCCAATGTCACTCCAGTAGCCCGTAAACGGATAGCTCACCACCCGAAAGCCACAGATTGCTTTTGGAATAATTTGCTTGCCAAAGTCGTGGTCCGTTGGGTTTTCTTCGAGCAGTTGGCGCAGAACTTCTTTGCTGAAGACGTAAATCCCCATAGAGGCTAGGTAAATGCGCCCCTGAGCCTCCATTTCGGGCGGCACAGGGCTTTCTTTACCTGCCAGCTCATGCAGGGGCGGTTTTTCATAGAACTCCGTAATGATTCCCTCTGCGTCGGTTTTAAGAATGCCAAAGGCAGGCGCTTCTTCAGCCCGCACCGGAATGGTAGCAATCGTCACATCAGCTTGTTTGGCTCGGTGATAAGCCAGAAGCTGGCGGTAATCCATTAGATAGAGCTGGTCGCCCGAAAGGATGAGTACATAGTTGTGCCGAAAGACAGCAATATGCGCCATGCTGCGACGCACAGCGTCGGCTGTTCCCTGAAACCACTCACGCGACGAAGGGGTCTGCTCGGCCGCTAAGATTGAGACAAATCCGGACCGGAACCGGTCAAACCGATAGGTCTGGACGATATGCCGGTTGAGGCTAGCTGAATTAAACTGGGTCAGCACAAAAATGCGGTTGATACCCGAGTTGATACAGTTGGAAATGGGGATATCGATCAGCCGGTACTTGCCAGCCAGCGGTACTGCAGGCTTTGAGCGCATCAGTGTGAGCGGAAACAACCGACTGCCGACCCCGCCTCCTAAAACAACCGCAATGGTCTGTTCACTTAAGCGTAGCGTTTCTAAATCTAACGAAGCAGAAAACGCCTGTTGCATGGTTCTATTCATTTAGAGGTTACTGGAATGAGGCTTTGATACAAAGCAATATATTCCTGAGCCGATCGGTCCCATGACCAGTCTTGCTGCATGCCGTTACGCTGCAATTGCTGCCACAGCTTCGGCTGTCGATAGGTTAGCAGTGCCTGCTGCAGGGCCTGTAGCATCGCTTTGGGCGTAAAGGATTCAAATCGGAACCCCGTACCGGTCTGGGTATGTGGATTCCAAGGCATCACGGTATCGCGCAGCCCACCTACGGCATGCACTACGGGTACAGTCCCATAGGTCATCGCATACAGCTGGTTGAGCCCGCAAGGCTCTACCCGAGAAGGCATCAGCAGTATATCGGCCGCTGCATAGAGCTGGTGGGCCAGGGTATTGTTAAATTCAAAACGCAGCACCAGCCGATGGACTGCGTCGAAGTTTTCCAAGCGCTGCTTTAAGGTTTCTAATGCGGCATGATATTCGGGCAAGCCCGTGCCCAATACAACGACAGAAACGTCTGGATGCCTTGGCAGAAAGCGTTCTAATCCACGCACAAGCAGGTCTATTCCTTTTTCTCGCATGAGACGCCCGATAAAAATCACCAGCGGCTGCGTAGGATCAAGGCCTAATGCCCGACACAGGGCTTGTTTGTTTTGCTGCTTACCTTCTAGCGTCTCTGCGGTATATGGAGCAAAGAGCAGTGGATCGGTAGCTGGATTCCAAACTTCCGGATCGATGCCATTTAGAATACCGCGCATTTTGAAGGCCACACGCTGAAACACCTCGCGCAGTCCAGCAGCCATATCGTCCCGCTCCTGCAGCTCTCGGGCATATCCAGGACTGACCGTCGTTACGGCATCGGCCCAAAGCATACCGGCTTTGAGTGCATTGAGTTGGCCATGATGTTGCAGATCCTCTGGTCGCGCAACAGGCACCCCGATTTCTTTCCATATCGACCAGTCATAGCGCCCCTGATGTTCTGCATTGTGTACTGTCAGCACTAGCGGTAACGTAGCCCAGTCCTGATAGGCAGGGTCCTCACGCAGCCAAACCGGAATCAAGGCTGCATGGTGGTCATGCAAATGCAGCAGATCAGGTTTAAGCACCTGGGCTTTGAGTATCGTCAATAATCCCTGTTGAAACACAAAAAACCGATCCCCCTGATCGGGGAAGTCTCGGCCGGTAGCAGGATCTTGGTAAATGCCTGGCCGCTCGAAGTGCACAGGCTCCTCCCACAGGTACACCGGGAATCCCAGCACATGGGCTGCCTGTTGCCAGAGGCGATAGTGCAACACCCGGCCACGGTACCGCAAGCGGCCCTCATGCACCAATGTTAAGCTTGCAGGATCGACATGCGCATCCCCAAAGCGGGGCATAAACACGGCTGAGTTCACCCCTCTCCGGTTTAAAAACTTTGGCAGTGCTCCCAGCACGTCGCCAAGCCCCCCAACTTTGGCAATAGGTGCACACTCAAAGGCTACATGGAGAATATCCATAAAGGCAACCACCAAAAGCACTTTTCTTAAAAATACATCATTCACCGTCAGAATCGCGCCAGAGAATACAAAAACTTTGTTACGTGCCCCTGAAACCCGACTTGGTGCCCTGGGTACATGCTGCAAAAGCGCCCAAGGCTTGCAGGCATGACCGAAGCCCCTCACCCATCCATTGCATTACTGCAAAAACGCTTGGCCCAGACGCGGCGGCGCTGGATCGCTGCGCAGCTAACCATGGCTTTATTGCGGCTTGCAGGGGCTTTAGGACTCCTCTGGGGAGTGGCTTTGCTGCTGGAAGTTCTATTTTGGCTGCCAGCTACGTGGCGTACTGTGCTGCTTTTGGGGCTTGTGCTGGGTTCGCTCGCGCTAATTGTGTGGCATCTTGGCCAGTGGCTGCGGGCCTTCTGGCGCCTGGATGAGGAGCATCTGGCGCGTCAGATCGGTCGTCAATTTCCTGAAATCGCCGACCGGCTGCTGACGCTCTTGCAACTCGAGCGTGGCCGCTGCAGCTCGGCAGCTGCAGCACTCGTCAAGCGCGCCCAGCAGGAACTCGCCACGCAGATTATGCCGGTACCGTTCGAGCAGCTAGCTGTGCTGCGCCCTTCACACCGACTCCTCGGTATCGGATTAGGACCGCTCATCCTTTTGGGCTTGGGTTTTCTGGTAGCACCTGGGGCATTCAAGGCCGCAGCCACCCGCCTTTTCTCTCCTGGGCGCACGTTTGAACGCCCCCTCCCCTTCATGTTAATCGTGACGCCCGGAGATACCACATTAGCCCGCGGTGATACGCTACGGATTACGGCCACCTTGCAAGGCACGCACTTTCCCAAGCAACTTACGCTGGCGCTGCGGTATGCGGGTGAGTTGCAGCCAGAAACCTTTACCCTGATCCCCGACAGCCTCGGCCGTGCGCAGTTTACCCTCCCCAACTTACAACGACCGCTTCACTATCGCCTCGAAGCCTTACCTGCAGCTACTCCCTGGCATACAGTGACGCTTCAGGAGCGCCCTATAGCCCGAGGCTTGCAGCTTACGTTGCATTATCCGGCCTATACCGGTCTGCCTGCGCAAACGCTGCCCCTCGACGTAGGTCATGTCACAGCACTGCCCGGCACGCAGGTATACCTTCAATTCCTCACGGCCGGTGCCCCCGTAGCCCAAGCGGCCCTCCGCTTCGATAATGGCGCTATGGTGCCGCTAAGGCTCCAGGACAGTCTTGCCCAAGGTAGCTTTGTCCTGCTTCAGGAAGGTACTTACTGGATTGAGCTGCAAACGGCCGATGGGCTAACCAACGTAGACCCCATTCGCTACCAACTTAAACTCTTACCCGACGAAGCTCCAATCATCACCCTCCTTCGGCCCGAGGCAGCCTATACCCTGGATGATGCCCTTGAGGCACCTTTGCTGGTGCGCGTGCATGACGACTTTGGGTTTACAGGGCTTCGGCTTTACTGGCGCTTAGCTCAAAGCAGCTTTCGGCCCGTAGAAGCTGAGTTCAGCTACCGCACTTTGCCACTGACGATCCCTAGGCCGCTCGACCAGGAAATCGAATATCGCTGGGAGCTGCGCGCCGACGGCCTGGAGCTGGTACCGGGCGACGTACTCGAATACTACCTCGAAGTGTGGGACAATGATCGCGTTTCAGGCCCTAAAGCTACCCGCACTCCCATACAACAGTTGCGTTTGCCCTCACTGGCTGAGCGCTATGAAGCCTTGGATGCCGCGCAAGACAATATCGCCCAGGGTTTAGAATCACTGCGCGAGCAAGCCGAGCAGCTGCAAAGCACGTTTCAGGAACTCCAAGAAACCATCCGGCGCACCCAACAGGCTGGATGGAACGAGCAACAACAGGCCGAGCAGCTCCGCCAGCAACAGGAAGCCTTAGAGGAGCAGGTCGATGCCTTGGCCAAGCAGCTCGAACATCTCGCCCGTGAGATGCAAGTCAACCAGCTCGTTAGTGAAGAGACGCTCGAGCGGTACCAAGAGCTGCAGCGCGTTGTGGAAGAAATCCGTTCACCTGAACTGCGCCAAGCCCTTGAGCAGCTTCAAGAAGCCCTACGCGCCCTAGACCTTCCACGCATGCTGGAAAACCTGGAGCACGTCCGCTTCAACGAAGCCCAGTTCCGGGAGCGAATCGAGCGTGCTTTGGAACTTTTTAAACGGCTACGCACGCAGCAGCAGCTTGAAGAAGCTGCTCGCCTTGCTGAAGCATTGGCCCGTACCGAAGAACGCCTGGCTGAACAGACACAGCAACTTCAGCAACAGACCGCTGCCCAGGATACAGCCACAATGCCCACTCCCGAAGCGCTTGCGCGTCAGCAAGAAGCAGCCAGCCAAGAAGCGCAGCAGCTTGAACAACTCCTCGAAGAAACGCGCCGTCAGATGGAAACCCTGCGAGGCACCCCCCGCCAAGCAATGGACTCATTGCAACAAAGCCTGCGCAGGCTTTCCTTGCCTGAGCGCATGCAGCAAAACGCGCAGCAGCTTCGCCAAGGAGACTTTTCTGGAGCGCAGCAGGAGCAGCAGCAAATGCAGCAGCAACTGGAAGGACTAGCTGCCCGCCTGAGCCAGCTGCGGCAACACATGGAAGGGGGGCAACTTCAGCTTAACGTTGCTGGTCTGCGCCAGGCCCTTCGGCACGTACTCCTGCTTTCAGAAGCTCAAGAAACGCTACGCAACGAGCTCCAAGCCCTGCGCACAGACCGTCCCCCAGCAACGCTAGCGCGCCGCCAGGAAGGACTCATCCAAGGTACCCGAACAGTTACCGACTCCCTTCGGCAACTGGCGCGCCGTATTCCTCAAATGGAGCGTGCCGTGCAGCAAACCGCCAGCGAAGCCCTTCGGGCCATGGAGGCTTCTGTATCGGGCATGGCCGAAGGTACAGCGCGCCTGGCCAGTAGCAACCAAACCCTGGCAATGATGCACCTAAATGAACTGGCGCGTATGCTGGCAGACTTACTTGAGCAGTTGCAGCGACAAAGCGCTGGCGGCATGTCGCTCGCGCAGATGATTCAGCAGCTTCAGCAAATGGCTGGCGAGCAGCAGCAACTCAACGATCAGATCCAGCAACTTCTAAACGACATCCAGGGAACGCGCTTGGTCACGGATCAGCTTGAACGCATGCGCCAACTGGCCAGGCAGCAGGAGGCCATTCGTCGCCAGCTTCACCAGTTGGCCCGCGACCGCGAAGCCCGGCGCCGTCTGCTAGGCGACTTAGACGCTTTAGCCCGCCAGATGGAAGAAACCGTTCAAGAACTCCAACAGGGTCAGCTCGACCGCCGTACCCTTGAGCGCCAGCGCCAAATTCTCACTCGCTTGCTTGAAGCCCAGCATTCCATTCGAGAGCAAGATGAAGAACCCCGCCGCCAAAGCCGTTCGGGCGAAGACGTAGTTCGGGAAAGCCCACCCGAGCTTACGCCTCAGCAAGAACTTGATCGGTTGCGGCGCGCGCTTATCGAAGCCCTTGAAAGCGGCTACGCTCCCGACTACGAAGCACTCATCCGTCGCTACTTTGAACTGCTCGAACGCTTACAACAGCCAGCACCTCAAACGCCTTAGACTTTATGCAGGGCGTTAGACGACCGACAGGTCACTTCTTGTTCGTAGCGATGGTGGATTTCTTCGAGGCTGTCGCCACCGAACTTTTCTAAAAAGGCATTCGCAATTACAAAAGCCACCACTGCTTCGGCCACTACCGAAGCTGCCGGCACACTCGTCACGTCGCTACGCTCGTAGCGCGTCGGCTGCGCTTCCTTGGTCGCGATATCGACGGTATCCAGCGGCTTAATGAGCGTAGGAATAGGTTTCATGTAACCGCGCACCACGATCGGCATGCCGGTTGTCACGCCTCCTTCGAGGCCACCAGCATGGTTTGAGCGGCGCCGAAACACACCGTTTTCAAAGACAATGGGATCGTGCACTTGAGAGCCTGGCAGCGATGCAGCAGCCACCCCATCGCCAATTTCCACGGCTTTTTGGGCCTGAATCGAAAGAATGGCCTGCGCCAGTAACCCGTCCAGCCGCCGATCCCAGTGCACGTAGGAACCTAACCCCGGCGGCACACCAGTAACGATGACCTCATAAATACCTCCCAGCGAGTCTCCCTGCTTTTTGGTTTCCTGGATATGTTCAATGGCGCGCTCCGTCAGTTCTGGATCCAGCATGCGCACCGGGCTTTGATCGGCTGCACGGTAGAGCGCCTCAGCACCTTCGGACAAAAGCGCTGAAACGCGCGCCTGCCAATCCTCAGAACGCTCATAGCCTACTTGGCCGATACGCAACACGTGACTGCCAATCTGGATGCCAAACTGGCGTAGCAACTGCCGCGCTATCGTGCAGCAGGCAACCCGCATAGCCGTCTCCCGTGCACTGGCACGGTCGATCACAGGCCTTAGGTCGTCAAACCCGTATTTTTGCGCGCCGACCAAATCGGCATGCCCTGGGCGCGGCAGCGTGATCTTTTCGATGCCTTCGCCACTTCCCTCGGTAGCCATTACCTCAGGCCAATGGGCCCGGTCTTTATGATAGGCCGCGTTATCGATGCGCAGTGCAATAGGGCTACCAATCGTCTTTGAAAAACGAACCCCAGAATAAATGTGTACCCGGTCTTCTTCGATCTTCGCCCGTCCTCCCCGTCCATAACCTTGCCATCGGCGGGCCAGTTGTTCGTTGATTACCTCAGCTGTTAACGGCACGCCCGCGGGCATGCCTTCCACAATACCGATCAATGCTTCGCCGTGCGACTCACCGGCTGTCAGATAGCGCAGCATGCAACGCCCAAATGCTTAAGATTGAGTGGTATATCCAGAAGGCCCTTAGCGCTGAACCGATATAGGTTCGGGTACAAGCACCTCGTAAAAGGCAATCGTACCATCGCGTTTCTTTACCCGAAAGAGTACGGCTTCGGTCGCCTCGAATTCTTCGAGCAAAGCCAGCACATCCTCCAGTGCAGCAACCTCAAAGCCTTCGATTTGCAGGATCACCACATCACGGGGCAAACCTGCTTCATCAGCCACACTACCCCGAGCTACGTAAGCTATATAAACGCCCGAGTTCACCTTAAAGGTCTTATACTCCTGATCACTCAGATCGCGCAGTCCCAAACCCCAGTTTTCCAAGTTAAACACACTGTCAGGTGCTGGCTCTTGAGGTGATTCCGGAAGCGCTGGAGCCTGCTGGGTCAGCTCGCTGAACCACTCTTGATAGGCCGAGGTCTCTCTGCCCATAAGCTGGGCCTGCAAATGCAGGCGCTGCGCATTACGCCACACTTCTAAATCAATCCGATCTCCTGGACGATAGCGTGCCACCACGCTTTGCAGCTCATTGGGTGCGTTGACCGCGCGCCCATTGACAGCTAGTACCACATCACCACTTTGCAATCCGGCCTGGTCGGCTGCACTGCCTTTGCGCACTTCGGTAATCAACACGCCCTGCACGCCGGGCAATCCCAGAAGACGCGCCTGGCGCGCATCGATTTCCTGAATCGATACGCCTAAATAGCCACGCTGCACTTCCCCATAGGCAATCAGATCTTCCACAACACGGGCTACCAGATTAACCGGCACGGCAAAGCCGTAACCTTCATAGGCCCCACTTTCGGTAGCAATAGCTGTGTTGATACCGACCAGCTCGCCGCGTAGATTGACCAGTGCCCCTCCTGAATTGCCTGGATTAATCGCGGCGTCGGTCTGGATAAAATCTTCTACGCGGAAAAAATCTTCGATAATGTTCACCTGTCGCCCCAGCGCACTCACAATCCCTGCCGTGACTGTAGAGGTCAGCCGAAACGGATTACCGATGGCCAGCACCCATTCGCCCACTTGCAGCTCGTCTGAATTTCCAAAAGCAACAACCGGAAAAGTTTCGCCTGAGCGTGGCGTGATCTTTAGTACTGCCAGGTCTGTGGAGCGATCAAATCCGATCAACCGGCCCTGATATTGTCGCTTGTCGGCTAGGGTGACCAGAATTTCCGCAGCGTTCTGGACTACATGATAGTTGGTCACAATGTATCCATCCCGGCTAACCAGTACGCCACTGCCTACGCTTTGGCGTGGTGTAAACTCCTGGAAAAATGGCTCCTGATTCGGATCCATTTGCCGTAACCACTTTTCTCCTCCAGCGCGCCCAACGCGCACTTCGATGTAGACCACCGCAGGCGTTACGCGCTGGGCTACCTCTCGAAACACCTGATTGAGCACCACGGGATCTACGGTTATCTGCGCACCGTTTCGCCCTGGCAACGTCACCGCACCTACCGTCTCACCGCCTCCCAGCTGCACACGCTCCACGATGCGGACCGGCTCAGCCGGAACTTGATAGCGCTGCATGCGCCATGTAGTCCATAACCCTCCACCCAATAGTCCCACAAGCAGCAACCCCAAGGCGCTGACGATCCAAAGAATACGCCGACCTGCCCTACTGGCCATATTTAGCTATTACCCCAACGTTCGGATGAACTGCTTTCAGAGACCGCAGCTGAAGCGGATTGTTTCGCCGTTGAAGCAGGAATTTTTTGCATCGGCCCAGCTGTATCAACCGTTGCCTTAAGCATTGCCTCATACAATCCTTGTACCACTTCAAAGGCTTCCTGTGCCAGCTGTTTACGCGTTTTATGAAGGGTAGAAATAGGCCGACCTACGCGCACCTGGAGCCGAGCCCGACGAAGGCGCAGCCAACGACTTAAATGCCGCACAAACGACACCTGCGCATGCCAAGCTAGCCATTGGCGTTCCCTGCCTGAAGCCGGTTTGCCGTCGACTTCCTGGATGCAAAGGCTTACCGGTAAAACCCAGCTTTGAGGCATACCGGCAACCGCCTCAAATGCGCCCGTTTTAAACGGCTGCACCGCATCCCCCCTGCTGGTAGTTCCCTCTGGGAAAACCAACACGGGCACTCCGGCCTGCAACCGCGCCCGCACTTGTTGCACAAAATGGGCTGATTGCGTCCGGCGCTCACGGGCGACAAACAACACACCGTAGCTACGGCAAAGCCAACCAATCAATGGCCACCGCCTCAGCTCTGCCTTGCCGACAAACGCTACTGGCCAGCACGTAGCCAGAACAATTGGATCTAAGGCGCCCAAGTGATTGGCCACCAAAAGTCCGGGCGTACCCGTCGGCAGTGCCGCATTGGAGGCGTCCACCTCCAACCCCATGATCCGGCACAAAAGGCGGCATCCTTCCTGCTGCCGCTGCGCCCGAAACAACGGCTGAGCCTCCGATGGCAAGCGCCGCGCTTGCCGATTGGTCGCTATGGTATAGCGCAGCGCAATATAGAGCAGCTTCGGCAGGCGCCCTAAAAGTCGCCCCCATGCCTGCACGCTTCGGAATACACTCATGAGGTTGAAATGTACGCGCGCGCTTTGGGATCCGATTGCGTTGTAGGCACTGCTACCCGGGCAAACGTTACCGTAAACGTACTACCTTCACCTTTTTTACTCTGCACCGTCACCGTACCTTCCATCAGCCGCACTAACTGGGCCACAATGGCCAAACCCAATCCGCTGCCTTCATACGCCCGATCCAATCCTGACGACTCTTGGCGAAACTCCTCAAACAGGTGCGGCATAAATTCCTCTGCAATGCCAACACCGGTATCCCGCACCGCAATGGCTACCTGGGTTGGTGAAGCATCAACGACAATCTCTACCGATCCAGCTTCTGTAAACTTGATCGCATTACTGACCAAGTTAATGAGCACGCGTTCTAGCGCTTTGGGATCCAGCATCGCGTACACAGGCGTCTCTGGCAGCTTTACGGTAAAGGTTAACCCTTTCTTTTGGGCCAGGGCGCTCATGAGCCGATGCACTTCCTGCACCTTTTCTCCTACGTCGACGGGCACCCGATGCAGCATCATGGCTCCTGCACGGAGCTGAGCCAAATCTAAAATGGCATTGATTGTTTCTAGTAAGCGCTGCCCACTTTCTTCGATCAATTCTAAAAATTCGTGGTGATGGGGCTTATCGGTTTCCTCTTTTAGCACAGCAGCAAATCCCAGAATAGACGAAAGCGGCGTGCGCAGCTCGTGCGAAGTGGTTGAAAGCAACGTCTCCTTGGCCGCGTTGGCATCTCTAAGCTGGCGACTAAGCTCCTGCACACGCCACGTGAGGTAGTTGATCCGATCTTCAGAAATCAACGACTGCTGAATCCGCTGGGCTGCCTGCTGCACCCGGTAGTGCCGCCACGCTAGCCCGATGGTGGTAACAGTTAGTAGCACATAAGCCATATAGGCCCACCAAGTACGGTACCAGGGGGGCAATACCCGGATCACAATAGTGGCTACTGGCGTGGTAAATCCCCAGGCGTTGCGCGCCCGCACATGAAAGCGATACGTCCCTTCCCAAAGATTGGGATACAGCCGCTGCGTAGCCGCTGTCCAATCCGACCACCCTTCGTCTACTCCTTCCAGACGAAACTGATACCGGTTTTCTTCGGCTCGAATAAAACTAGGTAGCGCAAATTCAAAATGCAGATCGTTAAAGGCATAAGGGACTTCAAGCACAAACTCAGGCGGCGGCTGTGCCGAAAGGCGCCCGTCTGATCCCACAAAGGTTCCGCCAAACAGCACCCGGTCGCCCGAAGTAATGCGCCGAATAAGTACCGACGGCGGTTCAAGCGCTACTCCTTCTGGGAGGGGCAAACGTGGATCATAGCGAATCAGCTGATCTCGGTTGCCAATCCAGACAATCCCTTCGCGATCTACAAAAATCTGTACCGGCCACCCCCATGAAGGGTAATGCAGCACCAAAGGCGTCTCAAAACGATAGCTGCCGTCCGGCTGCAGCCGTGCAATGTCAACGTGCGTTGGAAAAACAAGCCAGACCTTCCGCTCAAAATCCACAACCAAGGCAAGTAGTTCTTCATGACCCTCATGCCCTGGAGCCATCAAAGTAGTATCACGCTGAAAGGCCGGCGTTCTGTCTGGAAAAAAACGAAAAATGCCCTCGTTGGTAAAGAAAATAACCTTACCCTCAAGTATGGCAAGCTGCACCTCACTGCCTGGTAATCCATCCTCTAATCCATACTCCTTAATAACAGGCTCACCACTTAAACCCCAGGGGAATGTTAACCGCGCCACCCATCCACCACGTAAACTTAGCCAAAGGGCCGGATCGACAGAAAGAACTCTAAGTACTTCGCGCCGGAAATTAATTCGGTTTATTATATACCAATTGGCTGCCTCAGCATCCTGCTGGAATATGATTAGTCCAGTACCCGTCCCCCCCACAACATAGGTGTCATTTTTGAAATTACTCAATGAATAGGTTGAAGCCAGGAAAATTTTTTGTAACTGGGGCTTTTTATAAATCCAAATCCCATTTCCTGTGGCAATAACTAGTTGATTGTCACTCTTTAAAATACTAAGAACTTGAGACTTAATACCGTCTATCTTCTCAAACCTCCGTTGATGCATCGGACGATAAAAGAGCCCTGTACTTGTGGCAGCATATAAAGTATCGTCCTTATACGTAATTTGATACATAAACCCCTCTAGCCCTAGTCGTTTATCGAACACCGACAGATAGGGCACTGCGTCGGCACGGGCAAGGCCACGACTGTTCAGCGCCATCCATAGGCTTCCTTGACGATCGGTATACACATAGTTTACCCAGCCATCTGGAAGGCCCGCTGTTTCGTTAATAACCTGCATGAGCCGTCCTTGTCGGTCGATCACTACTACTCCTCCCCCTAGTGTAGCGAGCGCATAAAATCCTCCAGGCATAGCACAGCCGTGGTAGAGCGGATAGGACCGAAGCAAGGGGTCGGCCTCGCTTGGAAAGGGCTGCAACGTTTGTCCATCATACAGCCAAAGCCCGTCTTCGCGCGTTGCAATCAAAATTTGATCGGTACCGTAAGGCATCATGGCATAAATACGCCGATGGGCAAAGTGCTCACCCCTAGGCACCAGGTGTAGTCTACCCTGCTTGATGGTCTGCAGCCCAATGCTGTCTTGCCGCACATAAAACCGTCCCCGTACTGCAAAAGCCGTATGAAAGCGGGTGGAG
>VAPR01000013.1_pt1 | contig 126711 bp, 137 predicted proteins | sample 3380701 | NCBI WGS metagenome assembly VAPR01 (sample SAMN11536904, study PRJNA540576) | hot springs metagenome | isolation source: hot spring wet sediment | place: Spain: Lobios | collected 2014-01
CCCCTTGGCCCTAAACTGGTCTTCACAATCTCTGCTACCAACTTTGCTGCTGTTATGTTGTTCCTCTGTGCCTCTCTACCCTTGGTCTGCGCTGTACCCTCCTTTAGTATTAGGACTGGTATCTGACCTGCTTGCTGCATAGACAACTCAAATCACCAGCATCCACTATGCTTATGGGATATTTTATCCTTGCTAAAGAAGATTTATAATTACTAGGAAGTCTCTTCCTAGAAGATGGGTAGGAATAGGGGTCTACATCTACAGATAACTATCATTGGAGCATCTTCAACAATACTCTTCCTAATTCTATTGGTACCCTCATTAACAGGTTATGCATATGCTGAAGAGGTCAAGGCAGGTATATGGCTTGTCAATGTAGATAGGTTCGATACCTCTACTGGTTCTTATAATGTTGATTTTTATATATGGTTCAGGTGGGATGCAAGTGGTGAGAGCGAGAAGCCAATCAACTTTGAGTTTGCTAATGGTAGAGCAGTATCAATAGATATTATAAGGCAGAGTGATGGCTACTATGAGGCAAGGGTTAGAGGCACGTTCATTAAGAAGCTTGATTTCACAAACTATCCGTTTGATGAACATACTCTAACCATAGAGGTTGAGGATAAGGTTAAGAGTATAGATGATCTCATCTTTGTGGTAGATGATAAGGCTAGTGGAGTAGATGAGGGCTTGAGTATCCCTGGCTGGTATATGAAGTCATGGAGTATAGGTGTTGGTGAGCATAGATATCCAGATGCTACATACTCTAGACTTGTATTCTCATTCACCCTTGCCAGATACACACTATCAACTGTACTTAAGAGCATACTCCCCATAGCAGTCATCTCAACCATAGCGTTGTTAACTTTCTTCATAGCACCAAAGAACTTTGCGCAGAGGATAGGGATAGGGGTTACTACCCTACTTGCTGGTGTTGCTGCACACCTCAACCTAACAAGCCAGTTGCCTCAGATAGGCTATCTTACCTTTGCTGATAAGATAATGATAATAGCGTACAGCATATTCCTACATGGGCTTATAACAACAACTCTTGTGATAAGGGCACTGGATAAGGAGAAGGGCGAGTATGCCAACTACATCAACAGGAGGGCTCTAGAGTTGGTACCAGTAATGGTTGGTATATTAGCAACGTTACTCTTCCTAGGTTTGGATGTAACCATAGTATAGGAAAGGTAGGAGATGAGGATTATGATATGATGGTTAGATTAGAGGTCTAGCCCAAACGCCTCTGCAACACTCTTGAAGGACTCATAAGATCTTAGATACTCCATACCCTTCTCGGTTATCACATACCTTCTAGCATTATCATCAATCCTCTCCTCTATTAGCCCAGCCCTTACGAGTTGTTCTGCAACCTTTATGAACCTGTTGTATGGGATGTTTGCATGCCTTAACATGTACGTTATGTTAACACCATCCCTACCAAACGCCCTTGCTATATTGAGCACATCACCTATTATCTTGAAGGAGCTTCTATGCTGTTGCACCATCTCATACCTTAATACCATTACTTACTATAAATAATTTTGTGTTAGAAATTTTAACAATAGATGTAATATAACTATACTTCTGTTGATGTATATTGGTAAGTTGATTATGTGGTTGTTAGTAGTAGTTGTTATTGGTTAGGCGACTCATCTACAGCAAGGATCAGTTATACATCCTGTCTCAGCCTCAGTATGACATGGGCACTCACACCATTCCTTACCAACTACCTTATCGTATACCATCCTATGCTCAGTGCACTCTAGGCACACATTCATACAATCTATTCATATCCTTCCCTACAATAATAATCTTTCACATCAGGTTTAAGATATAATGATCTTTATCCGCTTGAGATTTTAATCATAACTTAAAAAAGATTTAAATTCTAATAAACTATTATGGTTAGTATGAAAGGAAGGCAGATAGTGCTTACAGCAGATAGATCGCTGTTATCAAACTACAGGGATAACATGCTATTCGGCTTCGTAGCATGCATGCCAGTTGAGAAGATATCCAAGCAGTTATACTACAGGGTCTTCTGTCCTGCAGTACCAGCAGACAAGGTTAGTGGAGAGGCACTCTTTGCTCCATTGGGGCTTAGGAGGATAGAGTCAAGCCTTATGGATGGGTTTGGGAGGGAGAATGTGATAGTTGCACACTGCGACCATCTTGAGAAGGCTATAGGAGAAGAGACCAAGGTTGTAGGCATAAACGTCATGGACCCTCTAGGCATAGGACCTATAACAACATCGATCTCAGGAAAGCCATACACGCCATACACAAGGTACACGTTTGAGGAACTTATGAGCAGGATAATGAGGCTCAAATCCAAGTACAAGTTCAAGGTTGTTGTTGGTGGAGCAGGAGCATGGCAGCTCTACAGGAGGGAGGATAGGGAGAGGTTAGGTATAGATCATATAGTCTTTGGCGAGGCTGATAACCATTGTGTAGAGATGTTCCATGATATAATGGATGGTAATGCAAAGGAGTTCATGTCTGTTCTAACCAATAGGATAGGTGAGGTTCCATACATAAGGAATCCAACATGCAACAGCACTATAGAGGCGATGAGGGGGTGTGGGAGAGGCTGTGACTTCTGCGACCCAAATAGGAGGATGAAGAGGGACTTCCCTGTTGAGAGGCTTAAGGAGGAGGCAAGTATAAACCTTAAGCATCATACATGCATATGGCTACTCTCGGATGAGATAATGTTGTATGGTTGTGACAACAAGGATATGTACCCAAACAGGGATGCTATAGTAACGCTCTACAAGGAGTTGAAGTCCCTAGGCAACGTTGATTACATAGGGGCAGTGCATGTTACCCTATCATCAGTTGCTGCTGATCCAGAGTGTATAGCAAAGATAAGGGAGATAAACAACTTCAATGCTAGTAGATGGAATGGTATACAGCCTGGTATAGAGACTGGCTCAGTAGAGATGTTCAAGAAGCATATGCCTTTGAAGGCAAAGCCATTCTCTCCAGAGGAGTGGCCAGAGGTTGTTGAAGAAGGGATAAGGATACTAAATGAGAACTACATATTTGCAGCATGCACCCTTGTAATGGGCCTTCCAGGGGAGCAGGATGATGATGTTAAAGATACTATAGAGTTGGTGAAGAGATTGGATGGTTCTGCATTTGTTGTTGTACCATTGCTCTGGACAGATTACTTCAAGCCAGAGAACTCTCTAACAACTGACAAGTTCACAAAACTGCACTGGAAGTTGTACTACCTCTGCTGGAAGATAAGCACAAAGGCAATCTACAACTGGATATGGTATGCTACTGCCCACTTCCCACCACTTGTAAGGCAGATAGCAGGGCTTGTTGGTAAGTTTGGTGCAGCATATCAGTTGAGGTATGTTAGGGATAAGGCAAAGAGCATCATTGGAGAAGATCCTGACTTCGACAATATATGATATATTTTATATTGTTAGTATCATTATTTACCTCTACTATTCATCTTATTGATTCTCTAGATTTATGCTACGAAGAGTTAGGTTCAGTAGTAACCGAAGAAGGGTTGTAATAAAGAAAGGATAGAACAATAACAAACTGTGAACAGATATAGTTGCTTGGATGCAGTAACAGTAATAGTAGCAACGATAGATGAATGATGTAGGTAGGGTGGATAGTAGAAAGAACTATAGTTAGCAACTACACTACTAACTATAAACGCACTATCCATTATTCACTTTCTGGTCTAGCATAAAAGAAAGAAGATCTGTAATAGTGCTGTGTCGTAATATTATGTTTAAATATTTGAATTGATACTATCCTAAAAAAGAAAATAAGAGGATTATGCTTTATATATCAGTAATGATTCATTCGATTAATGAAGAAAGATGCAATTGTTACAACGACCATAATTATGGTTATAGCAAGTACATTGTTGGTAGGTGGAGGATTACAAGGTGCTAATGCTGAACCTGATGGCGAACCACCTTGTATTACATTTACATTTAATAAGAAGAAAGTAGGTGAAGATTGCGAGTCAAAAGCCACTGATCTACATCTATTCTTTATTGGTAATGGTACGCTACAATTTACAAGAGATGGAAAGAAGATAGGGGAGAGTAAGCCCAGTCCTCCTGGATCGAATGGATTCAATACACAATGGAAGGGTGGAGTTATTGATAAGTTTGAATGGACTAGAGATGGTGGTAAGATAGGCGATGGTAGGTTCGAATCTATACCGAGGGACGGTAAGAATAGACCTGCTAATGATCTTGAATTCTCTACTACAGGGCTGATTATTGGCTGTTTCTGGACAAAAGACGGTAAATTCTTAAGATATTGTGTACTACCAGAAAGACTAGCTAATGATTTTCATTTTGTAGTACCAGAATCTTCTATAGGTATTATAGCAATGATAGCAACACCTCTAGCAGTATTAGGTTACTGGAGAATGCGTAGAATTATACACTAAGACGAAGATACTATAACCATAATTACTTTTTTCATGAACTTCTAGCAAATGCAAATATGTGTATAGCAGCAAATATTGCAGATACAGCAATATACTCCCGTTAACATGAATAAGTGATAGCATTGTTATATAGCAGAGTCTAAAATGGCTACATCAACTCACTCTCAATTCCTAATGGTGCTTGTATCTGAATCTATCAAGCCTTATGAGTTCATGATACGAGCCGAATATGGATGTATCCTCAACCATATCCAATGGATCTGGATGATCTTCCCCTTCATGGAATATCCTTAACCTATTGTATAGAGTATCTCTCTGCACAGGTATCCTTCCTATGCTCCTTATCAACGCTCTCATCTCCCTAGGCTTTAACATCTGCCCATTCATTGAACCTGCTGCAGTAGATATGCTCTCATTCATTAGAGTGCCTCCCATATCATTTGCTCCAGCATTCAAGAGCATCCTACACATCTCTAACCCTTCCTTAACCCATGATACCTGTATGTTTGGTATGTAGTTGTTGAGCATTATCCTTGATACTGCATGCATCTTTATCACCTCATCTCTACTTGGTCCAGGCCTCAAACCCTTTACAACTCCATGCTTGTACATCGGTGCCTCCCTGTACACAAAGCTTAATGGTACAAACTCAGTAAAGCCTCCAGTCTCCCTCTGTATCTCTCTTATTATAGATAGATGCAATGCCTTATGGATTGAACTCTCAAGATGACCATACATTATGGTTGATGTTGATGGTATCCCTAGCCTATGTGCAGTCTTTATTATGCTTATCCAATCCCTAACCTTTATCCTACCAGGGGAGATGATATCCCTAACCTCCTGCACAAGTATCTCAGCAGCAGTACCTGGGATGCTTCCAAGCCCTGCATCCTTCAATGCCTTCAGATACTCCTCTATGCTCATCCCTGCCCTCAATGCACCATACATTACCTCCTCAGGCGAGAATGCATGTATGTGTATATCTGGTACAGCACGCTTAATAGCCCTACATATATCTATGTAGAGCATACCATCCATCCTTGGCATAAGCCCTGCCTGTATGCATACCTCAGTTGCACCAAACCTATATGCTTCTTCAACCCTCCTTACTATCTCCTCCATTGGTAGAAGGTAGCCCTCCTCCTCCCTAAAGTCCCTAGAGAATGCACAGAAACCACAGCGCTTTATGCATACATTTGTGAAGTTTATATTCCTATTCACAACATAACTTACATGATCACCAACCTTCTTCTTCCTTAGCATATCAGCAACCATAATAATTGCCTTCAACTCCTCCTCTCTACTACACTCAAGCAACTCATACGCTTCATCAACACTTACATCCTTGCCATCTATAGCATTGCTCAATATCCCTGCAATAACAGGATCTATATTATGGAGTGCTCTTTCTACAGCATTCATCATATCAATAGCCCCTCACCAACCCATGCTCATCCCTCATCCTATTTATAATCTCCATAACCCTGCTTGAGAGGTACTCCTCGCTTATATACTCAGGGTATACAGGGAACCTTGCCCTAAGCCTGAACCCATATGCTTCAGTAACATATCTAACATGATCTATGCTTGGCCATGGTGCCTCTGGGTTAACATGGTCTATAGTTACTGGGGAGATGCCTCCCCAGTCATTTATCCCAGCATTCAAGAACTCACCAAAATCAGGGTTAAGGTTTGGAGGAACCTGTATATTCATATAAGGCATGATAAGCCTTGCTAGGGCAACTACCCTTAGCATATACTCCCTTGATGGCTTTGTATGATCTGCCATAGGTGTATTTGGCTTTGGGTTGAAGTTCTGTATTATAATCTCTTGTATATGCTTGTACCTCTCATGCATCTCTCTTATTGCAATGAGTGATTCTACAACCTCATCCATACTCTCCCCTATGCCAAGCAATAGGCCTGTTGTGAATGCTACCCTTGCCTTCCCAGCGTTCTCCATAGTCTTGAGCCTAAGCAATGGATGCTTACTTGGAGCATGCTCATGAGCCATCCCTTTACCCATAAGCCTAGTACTAGCATTCTCAAGCATTAGACCTATACTTGCATTGTACTCCTTGAGCATCTTAACCTCATCAAGTGTAAGGTTACCAGCATTTGTGTGAGGTAGCAACCCAACCTTCTCAAGCACCAGCCTGCTCATATCTGCTATATACTCTATAGTACTTGCATAACCTCTTGCCCTAAACCATGATCTAGCCTCAGGGTAGAGCTGTTCTGGCCTCTCACCAGCCACCAAGAGCGCTTCTGTACATCCAACCCTCTTACCCTCTTCTGCTATAGCCAGTATATGCTCAGGTTTGAGTATTATAGAATCAGCATCTACGCTAGAGGGCTCCTTCCTGTATGTACAGTATGAGCAGTAATCCCTGCATAGGTAGGTTATAGGTATGAATACCTTCCTAGAGTATGTTACTATCCTCCCTTTTACTGAATCCCTTATCATAGATGCCTTAACCATCATAACAGTATCATGCTTGCTATCATCATCGTTATCATCATCGTTGTTATTGTAGTAACATACAAGCCTATAGGCATCATCTCTGCTTATACCCTTGCCTATTAGCATGGTTCATCTAGCGATGCATTCAATAATAACCTTTTCCAAACACAGTTATAGATAGATAGATGGTGGATAGATTGGGTGGATAGATGGTATGGGTTATGTATTTACCCCATCCGATGATGCTGTAAGGAGTAGCAATATAGCAAGGTTCATGGATGCTAATGGCATAAGAGATTATAAGGAGTTGATAGAGCGTGCATCCAAAGATATAGAGTGGTACTGGGATGCTGTAAGCAATGATCTAAACATAGAGTGGTTCAGAGAGTACTCAACAGATAAGATACTTGATGTATCAGATGGTATAGAATGGGCTAGATGGTTTGTAGATGGGAAGTGTAACATAGCATACAACTGCCTTGAGAAGCACATCAAGGATGGGAAGGGTAGCAAACCAGCAATAGTATGGGAGAATGAGCAGGGTTCAAGGAGGATAGTAACGTACAGTGAACTCTACAGCATGAGTTGTAGGATTGCAAATGCCTTGAATGCTATAGTAGAGAAGGGTGATGTTGTATGCATATACATGCCCATGGTGCCAGAGGCAATAGCCTCCATGCTTGCATGCTCAATGATTGGTGCAGTGCATTCTGTAGTCTTCTCTGGCTTCAGTGCTAGAGCACTTGCTGATAGGCTTAACGATGCTAGGGCAAAGGTGCTGATAACTGCAGATGGCTACTATAGGAGAGGCAAGCAGGTTGAGTTGAAGAAGAGTGCAGATGAGGCATTAAGGATGAATAGTACTGTGGAGAGGGTTATAGTACATGAGTACTCTAACATGCAGTTTGAGGAGAGCAAGAAGGATGTGATGATGAGCAGTATACTCAAGCATGAATCATCACATGCAGAGTGTGTTGAGATGGATGCTGAGGATAGGCTCTTCATCCTCTACACCTCAGGCACAACAGGAAGACCAAAGGGTACCGTTCATGTACATGGTGGCTTTATGGTATTTGCTGCACAGCAGGCAGCATACCTTGTAGATATGAAGGATAGCGATCTGCTCTTCTGGCCAGCAGATATAGGATGGATAACTGGGCAGACATGGAGTGTCTATGGCTCGCTCATACTCAACTGCACATCCCTCATATATGATGGAGCGCTAGACTATCCCTTACCAGATAGAGTGCTAAGGATGGTTGATGAGTACAATGTTACAATACTTGGCATGGCACCAACAGCATTGAGAGCAATCATGCGTGCTCTTGATGATGAGACCATCTCTAGATACAGGCTTGATACGCTTAGGATCATTGCATGTACTGGCGAGGTTATACATGAGGATGAGTGGTTCTGGTACTTCAAGAGGATAGGGAAGGCAAGGTGCCCAGTGATAAACCTCTCTGGGGGCACTGAGGTTGGTGGAGCAATACTCAGCGTGCTTCCAATAATGCCAATAAAGCCATGTACTGTTGGCTTGCAAGTTCCAGGGTTCGATGCTGATGTTGTTGATGATGAGTGTAGACCTGTTAGAGGGGGCAAGGGTTACCTTGTGATAAGGAAGCCATGGCCTGCCATGACTAGAGGTATACTCAACGATCCTGCAAGATACATAGAGGTTTACTGGTCAAGGTTCAAGGGTGTATGGTTCCATGGCGATTATGCTTCAATAGATGAGGATGGGTTATGGTATCTGCATGGTAGGGTTGATGATGTTATCAAGGTTGCTGGGCATAGATTCTCTAGCACTGATATAGAGGCTGTACTTGCAATGCATGAGGCTGTTGCAGAATCAGCAGTTATAGGCCTACCAGATGAGGTGAAGGGTGAGAGGATAGTTGCATATGTTGTGCTCAAGCCATCGTACAGGAAGATGCATGATCTGCTTAGGGATGAGTTGAGGAGGCATGTTGAGAATACCGTAGGGAAGATAGCAAGGCCTGATAGCATATACTTTGTAGATGACCTTCCCAAGACAAGGAGTGGGAAGGTTATGAGGAGGCTTGTAAGGGCAAAGGCTCTAGGCATGCAAGTAGGAGATGTGTCAAGTATAGAGAATATTGCATCTCTAGCAATGCTTGATAATCCTTATTAATATTAGATAAGATTCCAACATAGATAAGGATGTTATTACTGATGGAGATAATAGTTGGCAGGGAAGACTTTATTTGAGCCATATTATACTGCAGGGCATTGCCTGATAACACATGACAGGAATGGGATGTTGATGCACTAACTATAAGCGTAAATGGTGATGGTATAACCTACAACTTTGAACCATCGTTCTACACATTAACACTCTCTGATCCAGACGCTACAATCAACATGGTTATTCAATAACAGCATTTGAGACAAATGATTACACGGTAGATGATGTAAAGTTCCGATGTTCGATCCTTCTGGAGTAGAGGTTAGGACACAGACTGTAAGCATTACATATAGTACAACAGATACATACAGGGCTGATGATATGTTTGTACCTAGTGTTGTAGGATCATAGACTATTGGAGTTCAACGATGGAACTTTGCTGATCAAGAGTCTTGATGTTTGTTTCATGGTTGTTCCAGAGAGCATGTTAGGTGCACTAGGTATGGTTTGAGCAGGTATTAGCGTATTAGCCTTGAGATACATGCTGAGTAGGCAGAAACATAAATAATCATCATCTATTTTCTTCTTTGACCAAATCCTCTAATCTTGCCCTGTTACCATACCTGTTGAGATGCACTAACTGCTCCATGGGTATCCTCTCATACCTTGGAGGCTTCTCAGCAGGATAACCTATAGGGATTATGCCTATTGGTTTGACATGCCTTGGCAGTTCAAGGATTCTTGCTACCTCCTCATCCCTATATGCCCCAACAAAGCATGCTCCAAGCCCCAGATCCCTTGCAGTTAGCAGTATTAGGAGCGATGCGTATGCACCATCTATTATGCTGTAGAACCTCCTCCCTCTATCCCCATACCTTGATGCTGATCTCTCAGTATCTACACACGTTACTATAACTACTGGCGCTTCTGCTATAAACATCTGCTTGAGTGCTGCCTCTGCAAGGCTCCTCTTCACACCATCATCCTTAACAACAATGAACTCCCATGGTTGGAGATGGCCAGCGCTAGGTGCTCTAACAGCATTTGAAAGTATCTTAACCAACTTCTCATGCTCAACTTGCATATCCTTGAAACTCCTAACCATCCCACGCTTCCTCACAAGTTCAGAGAACTCCATAGCATAGCATTGCACTGCTTGCAGATAAGGTTTATATTATTAATATCGTATTCTTATCCTTAATATTTTCCGAAACACGTAAATATTCTTTACCATCTAATAGAAGGTGGTGATGGGTATGAGGATGATGGTAGCACTACCCATAGGCAAATGGTTCAGGGTAGGCTTGGGTCTACTTGCTGGTGGTATAGCATTACTGGTATACAATATACTAAATGTTAGATGGGAGCAGTACATAACCGTTACAGGACAGGTGGTGCCAGAGTTAGGCATGGTTCCAGTATTCAACCTTGCACTTGGGATACTAACAGTAGGGCTGATAGTTGCTGGCATAGTTATAGTGATGAGGGAGATGGTTAAGGGTAGTAAGGAGATAAGGCAGGCATAGAGCAGTAAGCAGGTAGACTCGAGCCTCTCTTATTTTTGTTATATTGCCAAAGGTTAATATTTTTATTCATAGTCCTACATTTATGAGCTGTGCAGATGAGCATGTGCAAGATCTTATACAGATAAAGCCTAGTATAGCAAGGCAGTTGAGGAATGCAAAGTATGGAGTGTACAATCATTCAACAGTAGAGCTCTGCCACTGGACAAAGAAGTCCTTCATGGATGAGGGTACATGCTACAAGCATAGATTCTATGGGATAGATACGCATAGGTGCATGGAGTTCTCTCCAGCAGGTATGTTCTGTGAGAACAGATGCATATACTGCTGGAGGCCTATGGAGTTCTATGAGCATATAGAGATGCCTAGGGATGCTGTAGATGAACCTCAAGCAATAATAGATAATCTCATGCGTGAGAGGTTCAGGCTCATGAGTGGGTACTTTGGGAATGCTGGTACAAACAAGGCAAAGCTGATTGAGGCGATGAGACCAACACACTATGCAATATCTCTCTCAGGGGAGCCAACGATGTACCCTAAACTGCCAGGGTTGATAAGGTATCTTAAGAGCCTAAAGGATACAAGGTCCATATTCCTTGTTACAAATGGGCAAGAGCCTGAGATGCTCTATAGGCTAGAGGAAGAAGATGCACTCCCAACACAGATCTACCTATCTACAAACGCCCCAAACAAGAGGCTCTACTACCTAATAAACAAACCAAGGTTGAGGGATGCATGGGAACGATGGCTTAAGAGTCTAGAGTTCATTGCATCAACCAATGCAAGGACAGTAGCAAGGATAACACTGATCAGAGGCTACAACTATGGGCTTGATATTGCTAGAGAGTTTGCTGAGATCTTAAGGATAGGGAACCCACACTTCATAGAGGTTAAATCTTATATGCATGTTGGTAACTCTATAAACAGGTTATCTGCTGATGAGATGCTTAGCATGGATGAGGTTCTTGCATTTACAGGAGTGCTAGAGTACCATCTGGATGATTATGCCATTTATGATTGGAGCGTACCATCAAGGGTTGTTGTACTCCAGAATATGAAGCGATATGTAGATCCAATAATCCATTGATCGTCTGGGACTCAAGTTGCAATGGCTAGATGAAGAGATTATTGGGAGTACTGTCTCTCCTTTAACCATATAGCAAATCGTTCAAGTGCTAGCCTCCTATGTGATACCCTGTTCTTCTCATCGCCCATCTCAGCATACGTTCTGCTACTGCAATTAGGTATGAATATAGGATCGTAACCCCAACCCTTGCCCCTTATACCATCTGCTATCATACCATCGACCTTGCCTATGAATATCACAGGCTCAACACCATCACTATAGCAATATGCAATAACTGAGATGAACGATGCCCTTCTATCATCTATGTTATGCATAAGCCTTATTATCCCTTCATTCCCTATCGTCTTGAATACATAGGATGAGTATGGTCCTGGGAAACCGTTCAGAGCATTTATGGCTAGTGCATCATCCTCAACAATAACACTTCTATGCAGTATCTCATAAGCGTTCTTAGCCTTTGCAGATGCTATATCCTCTATTGCCATCGATTGTATCTCTACTATAGAGAGTGGTGAATGTTCAACATCTATGCCATACTCCCCAAGTATAGCCTTGACCTCCCTGAACTTGTGTTGGTTTGATGTTACAAACGTTAACCTCTCCATCTCGCAATACCTACTTACTTACCTGCCCTACCGCCACTACTTGCTTTGCCTATCCTTGCCAACTCTGCAAGTAGTGCTGCTAACTGTATATCTGGATGTGCACCAACAACAAGCCTGTAATCATATTCAGCAAGTATCCTCAACAGTTCTGCACCCTTTGTATTTGCACCTGCATCCTTTATAGCACCCTTCATTATCTCCTCGCTTGCAAACTTTATGAAGTCTCTCTCAGATAAGCCGTGCACTTTGGTAAGTTCAAGCATCTTCAACCTTGCATCGTTGAAGTTCCCTTCTAATGCAAGTCTTATCACCTCACCAACTCTTGCCTTATAGGATATGCCAAGAGCAGATCTAACGCTAGCATCGTTAACAGTACCATGGCTTGCTGCTGCTTGTAGTATGTTTATAGCATGCCTTAGATCTCCAGATGTGAACTCATATATCATCTCCAATGCCTTATCCTCATACCTAACTCCTTCAAGTTTGCATATGTTTGCAAGGTGGTTTACAACATCATCCCTAGCAAGGCTCTTGAACCTGAAGATCACACATCTACTCTGTATAGGCCCTATTATCTGGGAGATGTAGTTGCAGATAAGGATGAACCTGCTCGTACTTGCACTATCCTCCATTATCCTCCTCAACGCTGTCTGTGCCTCAGGGGTCATCTCATCAGCCTCATCCAGTATAACTATCTTGAATGGTATGCTACCTATGCTAGTATATCTAGTGAACATCTTCACCTTCTCCCTAACCATGTTTATACCTCTCTCATCTGATGCATTAAGCTCAAGTGTGTAATCCCTCCAGTACTCTCCAAGCACCTCTCTAGCAATGCATAGTGCAACTGTTGTCTTTCCAACACCTGCTGGACCAGCAAAGAGCATATTTGGCATCCCAGCAGGGCTTGCAATTATCCTCTTTATACCCTCAACTATCTCTTTCTGGTTAACAACATCATCAAGCCTCTTTGGCCTATACTTCTCTACCCACATCAACTGCTCTATGCTCATACCCTGCTCTAGAGCAAGGATGAATAAAATGCTAACTCTATAGTTCATATACTTGGTATTAATTAGAGAAGGTATGTATAGGATGGATATAGGCACTATAGCAAGGATATATGCTATAGGCTACATGCTTGAGCCCATAAAGGTTAGGTTCAGAAAGGGTATAAAGATAAACATGCTCAACATGATGCTTGAGGCTAGCGAGGATGAGAGCAAGATGCTCCCAAGATGGCTTGCAAGGATACTTCATGCTAATGGTATTGCAGATGTTCAGGAGCAGGATATGGGTATAGAACTGCTTAGAGCATTGAGTAGGGAGAAGATAGCAGGGGAGCAGTTAACTGCTGTAAAGCATGACTTCTACATAGGCTTGAAGGAGTTCATATCAAGGCAGAACGTTGCAAACAGGGATAGGCTTATGGTATCCCTTCAAGATATAGTAACACTTAGGCTCAAGAAGATAATGGACTACTCAGGCAAGTTAAGGGTTACATCATCAAACATAACCCCTGAGATAGAGCAGAGGTTAAGTGTTGAAGAGAGAGCCTTATTTAGGGCATTGTATGATGCTGTTAGTATATTCAGAGGCTACATGCTAGATGGTAGTGAGGAGGTGAAGAGGTGAGGGGGTAGAAGGGAGGAGGATGATGATGCCATGAGTGACATGCTTAACGATAACACTGTAATAAGGAGCATATACGATGAGATAGTTGAGTTCATCAAGGGCTTCAGGGATGCAAACGGTGTATACAAGTACAGAGAGCAGATAGAGACGCTGAAGATAAAAGATTCAAAGTCAATAACCGTTGATCATAACGATCTTGCATTATACAATCAGGATGTAATAACTAGACTTGCTGAGGAGCCTAGTGCTGTGCTGAAGGAGTTCAGCAATGCAGTTTATGATGTACTTAAGGAGGTTGATGCAAAGTATGCTGATAGCATAAAGGATGAGATAATAGTTAGGATATCCAACTATCCATATCAGGTGAAGATGCGTGACATAGATGCAGATCTCATAGGCAGGTTGATAAGCACAGCTGGCATGGTTGTTAGAGCATCAGAGGTTAAACCATTCATCTCAAGATACTACTATAGATGTGTTAATGAGCATGATGGTTACATAAGCAGGATAGATTATCAGAGGTGGAAGAGAAAGGGTAGCAGTGGTAGTAATAGCAATAAGAAAGGTGAAGAAGGTGAAGACAGGGATGAGAGGAGAGGGGGAGCATTAACATGCAAGAAGTGTGGTGCGGAGATAAGTGTGGATATTGAGAAGAGCAAGTTCAGCAACATCCAGATGATAAGGCTTCAAGAGTTGCCAGAGGACCTTCCTCCAGGCCAACTCCCATATCACATAGATGTTATGCTAATTCATGATTTGGTTGATAATGCAAGGCCTGGGGATAGGATAATACTTACAGGCATAGTTGATGTTGAGAAGGATCTTGAGAGTAGTAGGATGGATGTACCATTGTTCAGGATAAGGATAGAAGGCAACAACATAGAGTTCTTAGCAAGTAGAGATGGTGTCAAGGATGCATCTGCTAGGAGTGATGGTAGGTTCATCATAAGCGATGATGATGAGAGGGAGATAAAGAGGATAGCATCTAGGCCAGATGTATACGATCTGCTCATCTCCTCCTTTGCCCCCCATATATATGGGCATGAGATAATAAAGGAGGCTATACTCCTCCAGATAGTAGGCTCTCCTCAGAGGGAGTTGGAGGATGCTACAAAGTTGAGGGGTGATATAAATATACTCCTTGTAGGTGACCCTGGTACAGCAAAGAGCGAGTTACTCAAGTATGCAGCAAGGATAGCCCCTAGAGGCTTGTACACCTCAGGAAGAGGTAGCACTGCTGCTGGCTTGACTGCTGCTGTTATTAGGGATAAGAGTGGGATGATGATGCTAGAGGCAGGGGCAGTGGTGCTTGGAGACCAAGGCCTAGTCTGTATAGATGAGTTGGATAAGATGAGGGCAGAGGATAGGAGTGCACTGCACGAGGTTATGGAGCAGCAGACATGCTCTGTAGCAAAGGGTGGTATAGTTGCTACACTCAATGCTAGAACAAGCATACTTGCAGCAGCAAACCCAATACTAGGCAAGTACGATCCATACAGGAATATAACAGAGAATGTTAACCTACCTATACCATTGCTCACAAGGTTCGACCTAATCTTTGCTATAAGGGATGAGCCAAGCAAGGAGGGGGATGCAAATCTAGCAAGGCATATACTTGGCATACATAGGCGTATAGGCTATGAGCATCTCCCACCAATACCCATAGATCTTCTACGCAAATACCTAGCATATGCAAAGAGGTTCAACCCCTTGCTTAGCAAGGAGGCTGAGGATAGAATATTTGAGTACTATATGCAGATGAGGGCAAATGCAAGCCCTGATGCAATAACTATAACTGCAAGGCAGTTGGAGGCACTCATAAGGCTTGCAACTGCACGAGCAAGGCTCATGCTAAGGAATACTGTTACTGTAGAGGATGCTGAGAGAGCCATATACATATTCAATGTTATGCTAAACAAGGTTGGTATAGATGTGAAGACAGGGAAGGTTGATCTAGGCGTATTGCATGGTATGCCATCTAGTGAGAGGAGTAAGATGCAACTCTTCCTTGATGTATTCAACGCATTATCTGGCAAGGATCAGAACCCTGTTGAGGAGCAAGCACTTGTAACAGAACTTGCAAAGACAGGCAAGTTCACAGAGGATGAGGCTAGAGAATGGATAAGGAAGGCAAATGCTCAAGGCATAATATATGAGGTTAGACAGGGCTTCTACAAGAGGGCTTGAGTCTAACCTCTTCTCTCTTGCTATCTATCTATAGTTGATGGTGGGGATGGATGAGCAATAAGGATGGTTCAGTTGGTAGCATGCTCATCAAAGACTTGCCCATAAGCAAGGAGTTCAAGGATCTTCTGAATAGTTTGGGCTACTCTACACTCTACCCACCACAGCAGGAGGCTATAGAGGCAGGGCTACTTGATGGCAAGAGCATGCTTATAGCAACACCAACAGCAAGTGGTAAGACACTGATAGCAATGATAGCAAGTGTTAGAGCATTGGAGCATGGTAGCAAGGTTGTGTATACTACTCCATTAAGGGCTCTTGCAAATGAGAAGTATGATGAGTTTAGATTGTTAGAGAGCCTTGCATTCAATGGTAGGAGCAGTAAGGTTAGGGTTATGATCTCAACTGGTGATTATGATTCTAGTGGAGAGGAGTTAGGCAGTGCAGATATAATAATAACTACAAATGAGAAGATGGACTCACTCTTCAGGCATAGGGCATCATGGATAAGCGATGTTGGACTCTTTGTGTTTGATGAGGTTCATATGCTTGCAGATAGGGAGAGGGGTGCAACACTTGAGATGATGCTTGCTAGAACATCTATGAGTAATGCACAGGTGCTTGCCCTTAGTGCTACTGTAAGCAATGCTGAGGAGATAGCATCATGGCTAAACTCTATCCTTATAAACACAGAGTGGAGGCCAACTAAGCTTGTTGAGGGTGTATACTCACATGGTTTAATACATTACAGCAATGGTACTACTACAAAGATAGCAACAAGTGCATATGGAGCCTCCATAGACCTTGCCATAGATGCCCTCAAGGATGAGGGTCAAGCATTGGTATTTGCTGAGAGTAGGAAGAAGGCAGTCTCTCTAGCATTGAAGGCAGCAGAGGCCATAAGGTCTATGATAGGAGATAGTGATAAGGCTAAGATAAAGCCATACATAGATGAGTTGATAGAGAAGGATGGTAACGAACTTGCAGAGAGGTTAGCAGAGGTTATGGGCAGGTGTGTAGCATTCCACCATGCTGGGTTGAGTCCTATAGCAAGGAGGATAGTTGAGGATGCGTTCAGGGATAGAGCGTTGAAGATACTGACTGCTACACCAACACTTGCTGCTGGGGTAAACCTTCCAGCAAGGAGGGTAATAATATCAAGCATAAGCAGGTATGATATGGAGTATGGTGCAAACATGAGCATAACTGTAAATGAGTACAAGCAGATGTGTGGTAGAGCAGGAAGGCCAAAGTACGATACACATGGAGAGGCTATAATAGTTGCAGGTTCACATGATGTTGATGAGTTGATAGAGCACTACATAAATGGGGAGCCAGAGCCGTTGAGATCAACGCTTGTAGATGAGAGGATGTTAAGGATGCATGTACTTGCATCTATAGCAATGAGTGATAGTATTAGCATTAAAGATCTGAACGATCTGTTTGCACATACACTGCTAGCAAGACAGTACAGTGCAAGGTACATAACCCCAAAGTTCGAATCAGCGTTGGAGTATCTTGTTGTTGAAGGGTTGGTTGAAGAGTTAGGTATTGGTAGGGATGGTAGGAAGAATGTGGATAGGGATAATGATAAGGATGAGGAGAATGGCAATGGTAGTAGAGTGTTAAGGGCAACAAGGTTTGGAAGAAGGGTTGCTATGCTTTACATAGATCCAGAGACTGCAGTACTCATAAGGGATGCTCTTACAAGGATAAAGAGGGTAAAGGATAAGGATCTAACATTAGCACTACTTCATCTCATAACTGAGTGCCCAGACTTCTATCCTAAGTTGCAGTTGAGGAGTAGTGATGTTGATGAGGTTAAGATGCTCATAGATGAGTATGGTGATAAGTTCATATATGAAGTGGATGAGCATAGCATCTCTAGAAGCCTTCTAGCACTATACGCATGGATAGAGGAGTATAGTGATAAGCATCTACTTAACCTTGGTGTTGAGCCTGGTGATATGTATAGAATGGTTGATAGTGCAGATTGGTTGCTCTACTCGATGTATGAGCTTGCTTTACTGCTAGGCAAGAAGCATCTTCTCTCTACAATAGAGAGGCTGAGGGCAAGGGTTGAGCATGGTGTCAAGGAGGAGTTGCTTGAACTCGTTAGGCTTGAAGGTATAGGAAGGGTTAGGGCAAGGGCACTCTACAATGCTGGCTTCCATGATCTGAAGAGTATAGCAGATGCTTCAGAGTCAAGGCTTGCATCTGTAAGGGGTATAGGCTACACACTAGCATCAAGGATAAGGGAGGAGGCATCAAGGTTATTGAGCAAGAAGTAGAGTTTTGTCATCTGCTTCTTCTATTAATTATGTGGTTAATTTAGCCATACTCTATTGTAGATGGTGTTATTGCTCATCTTAGTATAAACTTTCTTCCATATCTGCATTCATCTTATGCTTATACCTGTGGTTATTATTGTTAACTTTTATCAGATTGCTAATTTTTACCAGATACATATCTTCTTACTATGATGATAAAGCAGATACTACTAGCAACAGCTGTTCATCATATTAAAGATTAGGCTTAATAACTGTAATCAAACTAATATGAGTATGATTAACACTCATATACCACATATGTATATCATACAAGTCTATCCTTCCATCTGTTATAGAACTCTTGTTCAACACTCTTATCTCTCAACTCATCTGGAAGGAGTACTGGTATGCCTTTTATTATTGGATATAGTCTCTTGCATCTTGAACAGATTAGCACACCTTCCATTATCTCATCATTGCTCTCATCAAATACCCTCAACTGCAGATCACTCTTATCTATTGGGCATACAAGTATATCGAGGAGCCAACGTCTCATCAATGCTCAACCACTACCACTACTACTGTTACTACTACTATTAACAACATCATCCTGTTGAATATGTATGTATATCTGTGACCCAATTCTGCTTGATAGCAGTGCTGAATCAGCAACCTTCTCTATGAGCAAGGCATCATTAACGCTAACCTTTGGCTTATCTCTTCCCTCTATAGCATCTATGAAGTTGCGCATTGCTGATGATATAGGCTCTTCCCTCTCCTCCATCTTTATAACATAGTTACTACCGCTATCACCATCTACATCTATCTCCTGTCTTACAAGATCACATCTAACCATTCCATTCTCCATGGTTATTGTAATCCTCCTGAACCTCTTGATGTTATTGGAGGTTATACATGCTACTCTACCATCCCTAAATCCAAGTGTTATTGCTATAGCCTTCTCCATGCTACCAACTGCAAATACAGTATCTGGATATGCATTAAGCATATACAGTGCAGCATCTATATCATCTAGAGCAACATCGTAAAGTAGGCTAGAGTTGAACCTCTTACTCTTCATCATCCCGCTCTGTATCTCAAGCAAAAGTATGCGCCCATACCTCCTGCTATCTACAACCTCCCTAGTCTTATTAAGTAGAGGGTTGAACCTCTCTATGTATCCTGGAACCAACATTGCCTTACTCTTCTTAGCCATTGCAACTATCTCTCTGCACTCCCTGAATGAGCCTCCTACAGGTCTTACAAGGAATATGTTCTTGCATTGCTCTATCACACTTGCTATTATGCTAAGATGGGTGTCTGCTGGTGTTGCAATGACTAAACCATCAGGCTTCGATGCTATCATCTCTTCAAGCGAGGTGTAGTATGATATACCATACATAGATGCAAACTCTTTTGCCTTATTCACATCCATATCGTAAATACATGTAAGAGCATCAAACCTGCTTAGTGCTCTAGCATAATCAACCCCTCCTTCAGCCCCTACAACACATAACCTCAACGTTCTCACCAGACTGGTGTGAGCCAGTCCATGTATGCCTTGACTTCTGCCCTAACTGTCTTTGCATAGATCTCCCTTATACTCCTAGTCACTTTACCTTCCTTACCATCTCCTACTATGTGATCATCTATGCTTATAACAGGGGTTATCTCTGCTGCTGTGCCTGTAAGGAATACCTCATCTGCAACATACAACTCACTTCTAGGTATATTCCTCTCCTCCACAACATAACCCATATCCCTTGCTATCCTCATCGCTGTATCCCTAGTTATACCCTCTAGCACGCATGATGCTAGAGATGGTGTAACTATCCTACCATTCCTTACAAGGAATACATTCTCTCCAGGCGCCTCACTAACCATACCATTGCTATCAAGCAGTATAGCCTCATCGTATCCTCTCCTCCTACACTCCTGTGTTGCAAGTACAGAGTTGAGGTAGTTTGCCCCAGCCTTTGCCAATGGAGGGAGTGAGAGATCGTTTATCCTCCTCCATGAGGAGATGCATGCCCTTATCCCATTTGAGTTGAAGTACTGATCGAACTTGAATGCTACTATGGCTATGTGTGATGGTGAATCCTCCCTAACGTATAGATCTATGCCATGCAAGCCAACGAATGCTATAGGCCTTATATAGCAAGAGTCTCTAACATCGTTCTTCCTTAGCATCTGCACAACACCATCGATAACATCCTTCACAGAATGCCTTAACGGTATGGAGTGTATGCTTGCAGATCTGAAGAGCCTCTTTATATGATCCTCAAGCCTGAAGATGTAAAGGTTGTCCTTTGCTTTGTATGCCCTTATACCCTCTATCACGCTAGTGCCATAGTGGAGCGCATGGGTCATCAATGGAACCTTTGCATTCTCATACTCCACAATCTTACCATCAAGCCAAACGTATGCATACTCCTCCAGCCTCATTGCTCTAATGCAGAGAGCATGGATATAAAAGGGTATTGAAGAAGAGTTAGATGCTTGCTGTTCATGCTGGTGTAGTGTACTTATTACACCATCCAATTAGCATAGATCTATGCATGGGAGCGGTGGGATTTGAACCCACGACCTCCAGTGCCCGAGACTGGTGCCATTCCATGCTAGGCCACGCTCCCTCCTATCAGCATTTCTACAAGAGCACATAAACCTAAATAATCTTACATGATAAGATAAAGAGAGCAAGGGTGAAGAAGTTAGAGATTGTATTGAGTAGAGATTCTCTACACCATGTTGTTGAGCGTCTAGCCCTTATAGAGCATATCAAGAGTCTGCATGTTACGTCATCAGAACTTGTTAATCTGCACACAAAGGAGGAGGATGCTAGATCTCTAATATCCATAAAGATAGAATTTGTGGTTGAAGATGAGTATGTTGATGAAGTACTACAGTTACTCCTTGGCGATGATAAGATAACCTTTGGTAGGATATACGTACTTGCTGTTGATAGGGCATTTGAACTAGGCTATAGAGAAGGATATAGGTTCAGGTTAGCATTATCATCACTTATAAGGGCATCAAGGAAGGATGTATTCAATATCGTTACTGATTATGAGCATCTTGCAGAGTTGTTCCCATCATACTTTAAGAGTATAAGCATAAGGAGTAGTAGTGATAACATGACTGTAACTGAGGAGGAGATTACCATAGATAATCTATCTATAAAGCAGATAAGCAGGCATATAGTGTATCCTCCAGCAGTACATGAGGTTGAGATACTCTCTGGCTATCTAGAAGGGAGTAGGATAACTGAGACCTACACTGAGGCTAGTGAGGGTACACAGGTGATGGTTATTGCAGATATAAAGATAAAGGAACCATTGGCAAGGGTCTTCGGCTTCCATATAAGGCATAAGGTAGAGCAGCAGATAAAAGGAGTCATGAAGGAACTGGCAAGGTTTGTGGAGGACAGATTAGATGCAGTAGAATAATGGAAGAGGAGGGTTATGATTAAGAAAAGATGAGTAAAGATGATCTATTAATGATATTATTATAATAAAATAAAGGTGTTGTTATATACCTTGCTTATGCTCTACAATTATCCAGTAATTACTTTGTCCTATACTTCTCTAACTCCTTGTCTGGTATGGAGAGATAGATGTAACTACCATCGAAGTTGGTGACTAGTGTCTTGGGTATGTTGTACCTGCGTACCCTCCATGTACCCTCCATCAGCACCAACTCCTTATCAGTCTGTCCAACTATATGGCCTCTCAAATAACCATCGCTGGTGATTACTGGCTTATTCAGTATATTCTTGCTATCCAAGTTTATCATGGGTGCAGACATACGTCTCACCTTAGGTAATAATACAAGGAATTAAATTAAAAGTTTTGCGGAATTTCTTAATAGTAAGAGTCAGTTATCAACCATATGATTCATACCTTACATCGAATGTCTTATCAGCCCTCTTGTTCCTCTCCTTCTCCTCTATGAAGCCTAGAGGCTTGAGGTACTGGAGTACACCATCCACAGTGCCCTGCCATCCACACACATAGAACATGGTATTCTCTGGCGTTATCTTCTCTCCAACCAGTTCCTCAAGTGGTGATTTGCCTGTAGAAGGATCGTTCTTGAGGAATGTCTCTACCCTACCTTTGTGCCCTCCCCAACTCCTATTCAGGAACTCATCTGGCCTGCTTATACTTGCTCTGTATCTGAACCTCCACGAACTATCCTTCCCATCTATACTCTCCTCTTCCAACTGTGTTAGCAGTTCTTTATAACCAAGTTCTGTAACGTAACTTGCACCATGAAGCACAACTATCTCCCTCTTATCCCTAAGAGCCTTTAGGTGTAGAGTCATGCTTATGAATGGTGCTAACCCAGTGCCTCCTGCAATCATAACTATACGCCTCTCCTCCTTCCTTCCATCTGGCCATCTATCCACAAGCCCAAATGGCCCTGTAGGCTTTAGCCAGAGTATCTCATCCCCTTCCTTCCTCTCAAAGAGTTCTGTTGTGAACCTCCCAGGTACTGGCTTCCTAACCCACCTTATGTAGAGTTCGAAGTACTTCTTCTGCTCTGGAGGCGAGGCTATAGAGTATGCTCTCCTAACTATCTTACCTCCTTCGCTCTTCACTGGTAAGCCTAGAGTAACGAACTGTCCTGCTCTAAAGTCTGGCACTTGCCCCTCAACTGGCTTTATCCTGAATATCCCTAGATCCTCAGTGTATAGCCTTATGAATGATATCACACCTTTGTTATCTGTCACCAACTCCTTTCCACTAAACTTATGATGAAGGGTATTTAAATATATTGAACTATTCAAGAGAAAGAAAGATTAAGAAGGTACAGCAAAGTCTATCTGGATCGGGTAATGGAATAACTGATGATGGGGTAAGTAACGGGCCGGTTGCTGTACAATACTCTACAGCAGGCCACTCGTCTAGTCTGGTAGGATATTCCCGTGGCATGGGAAAGGTCGCGGGTTCAAATCCCGCCCGGTCCACCATATAAATTGATGGCAATAAGCATACACGATATAAAAATCAACTATGATCAAGCAATTATCACCTATATAGGTTGACTATTTACAATTCTTATACCTCTATCTCTTGTAATATTTATAAGATATAGATGTAGATTAGATGGTATGAAGGGTAAGAGGATCGTGCTTAGTGCAGATAGGACGTTGATGTCACACTATAGGGATAACATGCTCTTTGGCTTCATAGCAACATTCCCTGCAGAGAAGATACCACCGTTCATATACAAGAGCATCTTCTGCCCAAGTGTAGAGTTCAATAAGGCTACTGGAGAAGCAATGGTTGCACCCTTAGGCTTGAGGAGGGTTGAGGGAGGGTTACTGAAAGAATATGGAAGGGATGAGGTATTCATAGCGCATCCAGATCACATAGAGAAGGCTATAGGGGAAGGTACTGAGATTGTAGGGTTGAATGTAATGGATCCTAGAGGCATTGGACCTGTTCCATCAGCACTTACTCAGGGGAAGATGACCCCAATAAACAGGATCTCGTTCAGGAACCTATGCTACAGGTTGAAGAACCTTAGGAAGATGAAGGGCTACAGGTTCAAGGTTGTTGTTGGAGGCTCTGGTGCATGGCAGTTCTCATTCAGCAGCAAGGAGAGGGAGGATTATGGTATAGATCATGTTGTTATAGGGGAAGTGGATGATAAGATAGGAGATATATGCAAGGATATTGTTGAGGGAAGGGCAAGGGAGGTTATATTCACAAGGACAAACACTATAATGGATATACCATACATACCAGGACCTACAACCAATGGATGTATAGAGGCAATGAGGGGATGTGGGAGAGGCTGTGACTTCTGTGACCCAAACCTTAGGATGAAGAGGGACTTCCCTGTTGAGAGGCTTAAGGAAGAGGCAAGTATAAACCTTAGGTATGGGATAACTAGTATATGGCTTCAATCAGAAGAGATACTCCTTTACGGACTTGATAACAGTGAGATGAGACCAAACAGGGATGCTATAGTGCATCTCTTCAGCGAACTCAAGTCTCTCCCCAACGTTAACTACGTTGCTGCAATACATCTTACATTCTCATCAGCCATGGCTGATCCAGAATGCATAGCAAAGATAAGGGAGATAAACAACTTCAACGCTAGTAGGTGGACTGGTGTGCAGATAGGGCTAGAGACTGCATCCCCAGCACTAATAAGGAGGCATATGCCATACAAGGTAAAGCCATTCACGCCAGAGGAGTGGCCATGGCTAGTTAGGGAAGGGATAAAGTTGCTCAATGAGAACTACTTCTTCGTTGCAAACACACTCATAATTGGTCTTCCAGGGGAGCAGGATGATGATGTTAAAGAGACTATAGAATTGGTTAAGGAGTTGGATGGTATGGCAACTGTAGTTGCACCTATGTTCTATACAGATTACCATGATCCTAGTAGATCCCTTCAAGGAGAGAGGATGAGTAGAGCACAATGGGAACTCTACTTTAGATGTTGGCACCTCAACGCAAAGACAGTAGCAAGATGGATGGCTTATGGCACACTGCACTTCAGCCCAGTTGCAAGGATGGTAGCAAATGCATTTGGCAAGTTAGGTACATGGTATGTGCTGAGGCTCATAAGGGATGGAGCAAAGAAGTATGCTGGTGTATACCTGAACTAGACTGGTTGAATAGCACTATTCTTATCATTATCTAGCATACTTCAGCATTGCCCTAGCAAGTAGCCTTGCAACCCTTATAGGCTCTGGCACAGCACCTTGTAGTAGGAACTTGTTCAATGCTCGCTTTGCAACCCTAATATTCGTGCCAGCACACCTAATATACACATGATGCCCAGTCTTGAGTATAACCTTCTCCCTTGACCCTAGCCTCCTATACGCTTCTAACTTCATCTCAGCCTTCTCGCCTTGAAATGCACGCATTATATGCTCTTCCAACCCCTCAGACTCCTCAAATGTAACGCCTATTATAGGCAGGGATAGTGTTGAATATAATCTATCAAGATCTATTATGTTGTACATGCTTATCACAACTCCTCCAAGCATTATCACATTTATATCATTCCTATCAAGCGCCCTGTAAAGCCCTATAACAGCATCCGTTGCATCATCTCCCCTAACAGTTGTAGTAGAGTATGCTACCCCATCTATAACAAGATCGCTTCGCATAACAACCCCAGCAAGTACAGCATTAGTGCTATTCTTCCTAAAGCTCTCCGCTATTCCAAGTGCCCTTATTGCCCTCTTCTCAACATGGAGCCTCATGATTCATACACATGCTCATGCTCATCAACCTTACCCTTCATAACCCTTGAGTATACAAAGCCAGTAACTACCATGAACGTTATGGTTATTATGGACCAGAGTGCAAGCATCTGAAGATCCATCATGGTTACCTTACCTACTATATTATTAACCCTATCTATATTAATGATGAGTAAATAACTAAGATTATGGAGAGTAGTAAGAGAGAGAAGAGGAAGGTTGGACTGATAGGCTGTGGTGCAATAGGCTCTGAGATAGCAGTTGCAATAGACTCTAGCAGGGTAAATGCTGAGTTGGTTGCTGTTTATGATGCATGCAGGGAGAGAGCCTATACATTGGTAAGTAGGCTAAACAAGAGACCAATGATAGCAGATAGCATAGAGGCTTTACTTGCATCTGATACAGAACTCATAGTTGAGGCTGCTTCCCAGCAGGCAGTCAAGGATTATGCAAGGAGCATAGTTGAACATGGAAATGATATCATGCTCATGAGTGTTGGTGCACTCCTTGATGATACATTCTATGCTGAGTTGTGTTCATTACTTGAGAGGCATGGTAGAAGACTTTATCTACCAACTGGTGCAATAGCAGGGATAGATGCGATAAGGAGTGTTAAGCATATGCTCAAGGAGGTTACTCTAACAACTACAAAGCATCCAAGAGCATTGACTGGTGCACCATTCTTCAAGGAGCATAGGGTGAACTTGAAGGGGTTGAAGAAGGCAAGGGTTATATACAATGGCTATGCAAGGGAGGCTGTTAGACTCTTCCCTGCAAATGTTAACGTTGCTGCAATCCTTAGCATAGCAGGAATAGGGGCTGATAAGACCAAGGTTAAGATAGTTGCAGACCCTAGAGCAAGGAGGAACATACATGAGATACATGCTAAAGGTGAGTTTGGTGAACTCTACTTCAAGGTAAGCAACGTTCCAAGCCCTAGCAACCCAAAGACAAGTTATCTAGCAGTTCTATCTGCAATAGAGTGCTTGAGCAGAGCATGCAATGGTAGGGTAAGCATTGGTACATGATACAACCAAGATGGCAAATTTTGCTTTGATCTGCATATATAAATGCAATTGGTGCATCTATTGTATCCACTTAAATAGAAATGTGATGAGATGATCATGGAATGGATAGGGTTGAGGTTGATCTTAAGCAAGAGATAGCAAGGCTGAAGAGGGAGAGGGATGCTGTGATACTTGCACACAACTACCAACTGCCAGAGGTGCAGGATGTTGCTGACTTTATAGGCGACTCTCTAGCATTATCGCAGAAGGCAGCAAGTACTGATGCAAAGGTTATAGTGTTCTGTGGTGTGCACTTCATGGCTGAGACAGCATCAATAATATGCCCAGATAAGAGAGTGCTAATACCAGATCTTGAGGCTGGATGCTCTCTAGCCTCAACAATAACTGTTGAGCAGTTGAGAGCATGGAAGAAGGAGCATCCAGATGCAGTAACTGTATGCTACATAAATACAAGTGCAGATGTGAAGGCTGAGTGCGATTACTGCTGCACATCAAGCAATGCTGTTAAGGTTGTGAAGAGCATACCAGAGGATAAACCAGTGCTATTCCTCCCAGATATGTTCCTAGGCGCATATGTTGCAGAGGTTACGAAGAGGAAGAACATCTACATATGGCCTGGGGAGTGCCATGTCCATGCTGGGATAAGACCATCTCTAGTGCTTGAGATGCTAAAGACGTACAGGGATGCTGAGTTCCTCATCCATCCAGAGTGTGGGTGCACAACCTCTATGGTGTACTACTTTGGAAACGGTAATGGTAATGGTTGTGTAGTTAACGGTAATGGCAATGGTAATGGCATATCATGCAATGTGAAGTTCCTATCAACAGAAGGGATGATGAAGTATGCAAGACAGACTAGTGCAAAGAGGCTTATAGTTGCTACAGAGGTTGGCATACTATACAGGATGAGGAAGGAGAACCCTGATAAGGAGTTCATTCCCATAAGCAGTGATGCTGTATGCAAGTACATGAAGATGATAACGCTTGATAAGGTGTATAGATCGTTAAGGGATATGGTGTATGAGGTTAAGGTTCCAGAGGAGACAGCAAGGAGGGCAAGGAGAGCAATAGAGAGGATGCTTGCCATAAATTAGTTGATTTAAAATAAATATGTGGCTGTTAGATACTATTGTTATTTGTCGATTGTCTTCTAACTCTCTTAAATATATATAATGCCCCCAGTAAACTACCCACTAACGATATTAGTCCTATAGGTGTCTCTGGTATAACCATAGGTGAACAATGTACTGTTACGGTTTTCTCCTTTCCTCCTGTATCTTTATAGATTATTGCAGCATCTCCGGCCTTCTTACATGTAATTACAGCTAGAGTAACTCCAATCCCATTAGTCTGTTCTTTTACCTAAGAATCTCTGGGTCACTCGATTTCACACTACCAGGCTCAACATCTTTACCAAGTGACACCGGTTTAGTCTGTCCTACATTCAGGACAACGTCAGCAGCTGCATATACATAATTTGATGCAAGAAGTATTGCTACTGTTAAGATACCTAGTGCTACATAACCCATCTTGTATTTTACAGCCATATTCAGTTTAAACATAGGTATTATACAACTGCATATCCTTCTTTATCAAAAATGGATAGCATCTTACCTACAGGATTATTATAATATTTTCATTAAATACTCCTAGCGTTACATTACAATCTCAAGACTCATATCTATTGCCTTTGCTGAATGTGTTATCCTCCCTATTGAGATCATATCAACATCAAGCCTTGCATAACTCCTTATGTTATCCTCATTTATACCTCCAGATACCTCTATCATAACCTTATCCCTTAACCCTCTACCCTTCAACTCATCTACTATCTTTGCTACATCATCAACAGCAAGGTTATCAAGCATTATCATATCTGCTCCACTCTCAATAGCCTCAAGAGCCTCCTTAAGGGATCTAACCTCAACCTCTATTCTATACCTGCTACCATACATCTCCCTTGCAAGCCTTACAGCCTTGGCTACAGAGCCTACAAGTGCCAAATGGTTATCCTTTATGAGTACCATATCATACAAGCCTAGCCTATGCATGTAACCTCCTCCCAGAGCAACTGCCTTCTTATCTAGAAGCCTTAACCCTGGTGCAGTCTTCCTTGTAGAGGCTATCTTCACATTTGGATTAACGCTCTTTACAATCTCAACATACTTCCTTGTACATGTTGCTATCCCACTCATACGCATAAGCAGGTTTAGCACTGTACGCTCTACAGCAAGTACTGCTCTAGCATTACCATGGATATGCATTATTACAGTATCTGGCTCTACAACGTTACCATCCCTAACCATGGTCTCAGCATTGCAGTTTACAAGGTTGAAGAGTGCTACTGCCTCTTCTACCCCTGCTATCACTGCATGCTCCTTGCATACTATCTCTGCCTCTACTACCCTATCATCAACTATGATGCTTGTTACATCTCCAGTGCCTACATCCTCTTCTATGAATCCCCTTAGCTTTGTTAACAAGTTACTATCCATCTTCCCTCCCTTCATTTAGCATGTAGCCTATCACTTCATTATTAATTAAAAGTGATTAGATTCATAAATTTAAGTTAGTTAGTGATCTAGCCACCTAAGTTACCTTCATAGCATACTTGCCCTTCTGTGTTATATTGAGGAGCCTTGCTATCCTAGACTCTTCAGGGTTCACTATTAACACTAGACCATACCAATCAGCAGAGAGGTCTGCTGATTTGCATACAGGGCATACCTTACCTGTTGTTATTGCCTTGCACCTTCTACATGCATACTCCTTCATCACTGCTTCGCCTCCTCAACCTTTGCCCTCTGCTGCTCAGCCTTCTTAACATCCTCCCTTATCCACTCCTCAGCACCAAGGAATGGTTGCCTACACGTTACACCTATCTTGCCCATAGCACCTCCTTTTAGGCTAACAGCTGTTATCCTTGCCCTTACAGTTGAGCCTATCCTTAGAACTCTATTGCTCTTGCTTGCAACTATCATCCCTTGCTTAACATCAACGTTAAGGAAGTCATCTATTATCTGTGAGAGATGGAGCAATGCATCTGTAGGTCCTATCCTAACAAAGGCACCAAACTCTGTAACCTCTACAACCTCCCCTTCTACTATCTCCTGTATGTTTGGATAGAAGGTTAGCATGCTGAACCTTGTCTTATGATAGGTTGAACCATCCCCATGTACTACCTTGCCTACAGGGTTAACATCAGCATCAATAATCATTATAACATAGCCAAGTTCAGTGCTTATCATACTCTCATACTTCTCCTTGAGTATGGTTAGGGCAGCATCCTTTAGGTTTGTGTTGAACCTATGAGGTGGTATCCTAACAACATCTACCATCTCCACAATAGCAAACATTCCATATACTATCTCTAGCATACCCTTATGAACCTTTTGATAATGATAGATAGAGAGTTCTTCCTAGAAAGACTGGAATAATTTAAATAGCATAAAAGGATAGAGGGCTCATGGTAACTGTAGATGAGGTCATGAATGCTTTAAGGAGCATAAAGGATCCTGAACTGAACAGGGATATAGTCTCCATGGGCATGATAAAGGATCTGAGCATAGATGGAAGCAAGGTTACATTCACGCTAGAACTTACAACCCCAGCATGTCCATACAATAGCGAGATAGAGCAGGAGGTTAGGGAGAAGGTTAAAGCGTTAGGTGTTGAGCCTATTATAAAGGTGACTGCTAGAGTGATGGAGGGAAGGGCTGTTAATGCAAGTGAGATACTTGCTGGTGTAAAGAATGTTATAGCAGTAGCAAGTGGGAAGGGAGGTGTAGGCAAGAGTACTGTTGCTGTAAACCTAGCATATGCACTAGCAAGCACAGGTGCAAGGGTTGGGCTCCTTGATGCTGATATATATGGACCTAGCGTTCCTCTCATGCTTGGGCTTTCACCAGGGTTGATGGTTAACAGTGAGAATAGGATAGTGCCGCAAGAGGTTCATGGTATAAAGGTTATGTCCATGGGGTTGGTAACTACTAGAGGAGAGGAGAACGTTGGTATATGGAGAGGGCCAATAATCTCTGGCATAATAAAACAGTTCTTAACAGATGTTGACTGGGGAGAACTTGATTACCTCATAGTCGATCTCCCTCCTGGCACTGGTGATGCACCTTTAACGCTTGCTCAAACGATACCTATAACTGGTGTTGTGATAGTAACAACCCCTCAGGATGTTGCAATGAACATAGCAAGAAAGTCAGCACTCATGTTCAAGAAGCTTAACATCCCTATAATAGGAGTTGTAGAGAATATGAGTTACTTCATATGCCCTCACTGCAGCAAGGAGAGCAGGGTCTTTGGTTATTCTAGCGAGGAGAAGATAGAGGAGAGGTTTGGTGCACCACTGCTTGGAGAGATACCACTTCACACATCCATCATGGAAGGGAGTGAGACTGGCAAGCCAATAATGCTTCTAGAGCCAGAGTCACCATATGCTAGAGCAGTTGAGATGATTGCTAGAAGGGTTGCTGGAAGGGTTAGCATCATAGCAGCAGAGATGCAGGATGCAAGTGTCATTCAGCAGTGATGAACTCAGCATATTGAAGAGGCCTCTAGGCCTACTCATAGAGGATAGCAGGGTTAGCAGGGATATTCTAGAGCATCTTCTCAAGGATGCTAGGCTGGTTATAAGCGTGGGGGATGCAACTACAGAGAGGCTCATTGCTTTAGGGTTTGTACCAGATATCCAGATAGTAGATGGGAGGGAGAGGAGAGGCTCAAGGGCAGAGATCAAGCATATGCATAAGAGCGAGGTTAGATGCAGAAACCCTGCTGGAACAGTAAGCAAGGATGCAATAGATGCTATAAGGAAGGCATTAACACTTGACAAGCCTGTAAGGGTGTATGTAGATGGAGAGGAGGATCTTCTAGGCCTTGTTGTGCTAAAGCTTGCACCAGATGGCTCAACCATCCTCTATGGCCAGCCATTGGAGGGGATTGTACTGCTAAGGGTTGATGAGGAGATTAAGAGCAGGCTCAAGCATCTTTTAAGCAAACTACCTATATAATGGATATGCAAAGTATTGGTGGGGATGATGAGGCGGTGGCTGTATGATCTGTGATTGTATAGTAGCAGGAAGGCTGACCCCTAACACACTAATAGGTATGCGAATAGAAGATAGGATATTGGTATGAATAGAGTATGCTGATTATAGCTAGAGATGCCTATGCATCATAGCAGTTATTGCAATCCTCTTCTATGTAGTTGGAGATTGGAGCAAAGTGACTGCTTCTTGGTACTACTGGAATATACAAGATAGTTTATGGCAAGGCCTATGGCTACCACTACGATGGTAGAAGGTTAGAAGAGCTCATAAGGATGATAGAGGGCAAGGAGTAAAGGATGGAGGATATAATGATGAAGGTAGATCTGATAGTCTTGGAAGGATAAACAAGATAGAACCTATACTCTACTGACTGTGGGTAGAGAATAGGAGGTGATGGTAAGGCATACGGGAAGAGTTCGAGGGTAGAGGTAGATACACTAGTAGAGAAGATAAAGGTGTAGATTGAAAACCAGCGTGGGAACTGCTAATGCATCAATAACATACTAGTTATACTCTTCTTCCCTAAAGGTTAAAAGGCTTATAAGATTTGGTAATGCTAGAGGAGAGCTTTGATGATGGGCTAATCCTGATAGTTTATATAACCTCCCTCTATCCTTTAACTCAAAATGAATCTAGATTCTATGCTATCGATAGGGGCATCAGTAGCATCACTAGGCATAGCAGGAGCAATGGCAGTATGGGTTAGCAAGCAGAGCACTGGTAGCAAGAGCATGATGGAGATAAGCTCTGCTGTTAGGGCAGGAGCATCAGCATTCTTGAGGCGTGAGTTCATAACGATAATGCCTATAGCAATAGGTTTAGCAATAGCAATATCCTTTGCATCTGGAATCTCAAACGGTATAGCATTTGCTGTTGGTGCTGCACTATCAGCAATAGCAGGGCTTATAGCGATGAAGATAACCGTCAAGGCTGCTGTTAGGACTGCTCAAGCAACAACCAAGGGCTTAGGCTATACGCTTGTAACAGCATTCAGAGGGGGAGCAACAGTAGGCCTTGCAATACCTGCAATGGCATTGATAGGTGTAACACTGCTCTACATAATCTATGGGGAGCCAATAATGATAGCAGGAGTAGGGATAGGGGCAAGTCTCATAGCACTGTTCATAAGAGCAGGAGGAGGTATATTCACAAAGGCTGCAGATCTAGGTGCAGATCTAGTAGGCAAGATAGAGGCTGGGATACCTGAGGATGATCCAAGGAACCCTGCTACTATAGCAGATAACGTTGGGGATAACGTTGGTGATGCTGCAGGCATGGGCTCAGATGTCTATGAATCATACATAGTTACTCTCTTGGCTGCAATGCTCCTAGGTGCACTTGTAGCAATAGATCCATCAACAGGGTTGGATCAGTACATGCTTGTAGTGTATCCAATAGTTATAGGTGCATCTGGGCTAATAGCATCAATCATAGGTGCACTTACAGTAACACCTAGAAGGATTGATGATCCAATGAAGCCGTTGAGTGCAGCATTCATGGTAAGTGCAGGGATAGCAATAGTGCTAAACCTAATCTTCACACAGTTGCTCATGGGCTCTAGCATGTTAGCAATGACTCTCTTTGCTACCAGTGTTGTTGGTGTAGTGCTTGTACCAATAATACAGAGGATAACAGATTACTACACAAACTACAAGTATAAACCTGTTAAGGATATAGGAGAGTCAACCAAGTGGGGCTATGCAGCAAACATGCTTGCTGGCATAATCTCTGGCTTGAGGTCTACGATGCCATTCATGATTGCCATAGTTGTTACCCTAGCCATATCCTACTCAATAACCTATGCTGTAACAGAAGATCCATTGATGGGCATATATGGTACTGCTATAGCAGCCATGGCAATGCTCAGTCTTGCTGGGATAGTGCTCAGCATAGACTCGTTTGGGCCTATAAGCGATAATGCTGGAGGTATAGTTGAGATGACTGGCATGGGTGATGAGAATAGGAAGATAACGGATCAGATAGATGCAATAGGGAATACAACAAAGGCAGTAACCAAAGGATTTGCTATAGCAAGTGCTGGTCTAGCAGCACTAGCAATGATCCAGGCATTCCAGCATGAGGCAGCAAACATATTCATTGATAAGGTTCTTGATTACAGTCTAGCAAATCCTAACGTGATAATAGGCTTGCTAGTTGGAGGGTTGTTACCATTCTTCATATCAAGCCAGTTGATTGCAGGAGTGAATAGAGCAGCGATGAGGCTCGTTGATGAGGTTAGGAGCCAGTTCAAGAACAACCCAGGCATACTAGAAGGGAAGACAAAGCCAGATTATGCTAGATGCATAGATATTGCTACAGCAGCAAGCATAAAGCAGTTGTTCCAGCCTGCAATTATAACTGTAGCATCACCTATAGTGCTTGGTGTACTGCTAGGTCCAAGCGCAGTTGCTGGCATACTCATGGGCGCTGTTGTTAGTGGGATATTCCTTGCATATCATATGGCTAACAGTGGGGGTGCATGGGATAATGCAAAGAAGTACATAGAGATAATAGGGAAGAAGCATACACCTGAGCATGAGGTTGCTGTTGTTGGCGACCTTATAGGGGATCCTTACAAGGATACCGCAGGTCCTGCTCTAAATACTGTTATAAAACTGCTGAACACTGTAGCAATAGTCTTCGTGCCTATATTCGTTGGCGTAGTTGGTATCTAACCTGATATAAGCAACCTCAATTCTTTAACACCTTTACCCTCATCTATGATGAAGGCTCTGATCTCATCACCTGCAAGTATTATCCATGGAACAGGGTTGATCTGCATATACTTGATGTCCTTGCCAGATGGATATGCATTAGAGAATGGGTGTGTATGAAATATCCCAACCAATTCTAGATTACTACTACTCATAATCTCATAAGCATTGATTAGATCCTCATCCCTTATGCTGAAGCTCATGCTTGACATATCTGCATTATCAACCTCTATAACCAGCCTTACCCTGTATGTATTTGATGAACCATCAACCTCCACACTACCAGCCAGCAAGGCACATGCTTCATAAGGGTAAGCCTTCTCCGCTAACCCCCTTAGCACCTCTAACTGCTTGAATTCTATAACAACGCTATCCAACATACATACTCCATGATGGAGGAATATAAGCATAAATAATAATAATAATAAGAGGCAAGGTAAAGGGGATTAGGTTAAGGTAAGTAACATACATGATTTATAGTAGTTATGCATAGATTACTTATGGTTATGAAGATGAGAAATAGGGGTATCATGTTGGTAACAGTTGTTGCTATAGGAGTTGTAGTAACCTCACTTGCAACAATTGGTTTAGGCTTTGATGTTGGAGAGAGTAGTAGTAGGAGGATAATAGCAATAGAGCAGCGATGGGATGGTAGCATAACAGCAAGGTATGTGAGGGTTAGTGACTTGAAGCCGAACTCTTCCATGCTATTCCTTGACCCCTTCAACAAGACCATGCAGGAGTTCTACAAAGGTTCAAACCCAAACCCAGTATCGCTTATAAGATTACTTGAGAAAGCTGATGCTTATGAATACTATAGGCTTATAAGATTGCCTGAGATGTATGGAGGGGATGCTAATGATATCTCCTCCTATAGGGCATACAGCATTGTTGGAATAAATATGCTACAGAAATGTCTAGTAGGATACAGGAGTGAGCGACAATGGATAGAGGATCCATGCTCTGGTGATGTATACAGGGTATGGGATGGTATAGTAATCTATGGCTATTCTATGTCAGGGAATATTACAGGTTCTCCAAATGCATTGGCAAGACTTAGGCTTGGGGTTGATTCAGATGGTTATATAGTTGCGTTCAAAGGGGATGATAGTGTTAGAGGTGATGGTATACCAGGCCATGGTAGGATAATTCTAGGTAAGGATGTGATGGATAGCAGTAGAGCAATGCTTAATGCTGTGAGCAAGCATCTTGGAATTAATCTTCCAATGATAGATGGCTACATACCAACACGTGTAGATGTATGGCATAGGTGGATGGATAATATCAACAGCAATATGCAGGATAAGCAGTATATAGATTACATTAACGTATCTTATGTTGGGATCAATAGTACTGGTATCTCTAGATATACATTGAGCATATTCGATCTTACGAAGCATCCTATTCTGAGGTTAGAGCAGAGGCAAGAGAGTTCAGCACTAACTATCCTGAATCTCCTTGGTTACAACTCAGAGTCTGATAGCTGCAGATATGAGAAGAGCACAGGGAGTACTGATGGTAAGTATTACATCCTCATTAGCAGATGGTATCTTACAGGATCTACAGGAGAACTATCATGCTCTATACTGGAGCATACAATGTCTGTATGGATATCAGATGATGCTGATGGAGTAGGAGGGTATCTCATAATTGTGGTTGGTTACATGTTAAGCAGTGAGGAGATGCTTGCTACTGTAAAGGCTCTAGATATTAAGGAAATAGATAGTAGTTAATGTGTATATCATCTCTACCTACTATGCTCATGTACTACCTGTCTCACCAGTCTCCTTCTCAACAACTATTAACTTACCTTGCATGTATGCATGGAGGGTACAGAAGTAGTCATACTCTCCTGCTTCTAGAGTAGAAGTATCTAGTGACCATGTAGAGTTCACGTTTATAACAGGAGAGTTGAAGAACTTAGCAAAGTTTGGATCATCAAAGCCCTTACCACTTGCTACTGTATGAACAGCAGTATCCGTATTCTTCCATACTACAACTGTGCCTCTCTCAACGCTAACCTCATCTGGATCGAAGTCTGGATTACCCTGTATCGATGAGTCAAGGAGTATGGTTATCTCTACCACTGGTCCTGTTGGCGCTGGTTCTTGTTTGGGCTGTTCAACCTGAGTTTCAGATCCACCTCCAGCCTCTGCCCCAGGTCTAGCCTGCTCTCCTTGCTCTTCAATCGCCTGAGTTGGCTGCTGTATAATGCTGAATATGGAGAATGTTATGAAGCCCATCAGAGAACCACCTATGAATATCGCTGCTATAGCCTTGATATGCCTACTCCCTTTATGCACAGCATAGGCTATTGCTGTTGCTGGCACAAATATGAGTAAGAGTGTGCCTATAAGTATAGGTAGAGTGCTTACAGTTGATAATCCAGCAAGTAACCCTCCCAATGCTGCAAGTATCCCTGCTATGAATATTGTTGCTGCCTTTGCCTCCTTGCTTCTAGGCAGTCCATCCTTGAGTATTCCAGCAGCAAGTAGTATCATCCCAAATACCATGGCTATAGCACTTATAGCATGCATCCCCTCAACGAAAGTTCTTGCTATCCCTGCTAATGAGAGTATAACGCCTAGCATCCCAATCACTGCAAGTCCTAAACCTGGAACCATTAACTCCCAGTCACTCAACTGATAGGCATTCTACAATGCTTAAATAATAACCTTTGCTCACGATTAATATGAGTGTGGAGAAGGTTGAAGTTCTGCTCAAGGATAAGAATCTAGCATTCTTTGCTACTATAAGCAAAGATGGCTCACCTCATGTAGTGCCGGTATGGGTTGACTTTAAGGATGGCTACATAATAGTAAACACAACAACATCAAGAGCAAAGTACAAGAACGTAAAGAGAGATCCTAGGGTAACCATATCCATAGTTGATAGGAACGATCCTTACAACGCTGCCATGATAAAGGGTAGAGTGGTTGAAGAGGTTAAAGGAGAGGAGGCTGAAGAGCATATAGATGCTATGGCAAAGAAGTACCTAGGTCTAGATAGATTCCCATTCAGGGTTGATGGTGAAGAGAGGGTAATGCTCAAGATAATGCCAGAGAAGGTTGTGCTCATACCATAACAGTAATAACAGTCAGTATTCAGATTAGGCTGAATATATGTGGAGCCTCGGGCGGGATTTGAACCCGCGACCTAGTGCTTACAAGGCACTCGCTCTGACCAGGCTGAGCTACCGAGGCTATAGATTACCTAGGCTAGTCCATTCAACAGCAATACTTGCATAATAACCCCTTTATCTAGGTTTAAATCATCCCTGCTATAGATGATGGTATGCCAGTGTACAAGGTTAATGTGCTGATAGAGAACAAGCCATACATAAGCGATCCTGAAGGGGATACGATACTCAAGGATCTAGTGCTCAAAGGAGGCTACCAGCAGGTTAGGTCTATAAGGGTTGCAAAGATGCTCAAGGTTGAGGTTGAGGCTAAAAGTGTTGAGGATGCAAGAGAGATGGTAAGGAGGATGTGCGATGAGTTGAGGCTCTACAACCCCATGCTAAGCATATGCAGGGTAGAGTAGAGTAGAATAGAGTAGAGCAGAGTAGATTGAGGATAAGCAATGTATACAAATTACTAACTAAATGCTCATCCCATATCTCATAATTCAATTTATCAACGTATAATAATAGGTTGCATATAGCATAACATGTGCCTATAAGGATAGGGATAATTGTATTCCCTGGGAGTAACTGTGACAGGGATATATACCATGTCCTCAAGAATATAATGCATGTTGATGCTGAGTTCATATGGCATAAGAGAGAGGATCTGAACTCCCATCATTATGATGCTATAGTTATACCTGGTGGCTTTGCATATGCTGATAGGCTCAGGGCAGGGGTTATAGCAGCATTCAGCCCTGTTATGCAGGCAGTGAAGAGGTTAGCAAGGGATGGGCTGCCAGTACTTGGCATATGCAATGGGTTCCAGATACTAGTTGAGTCAGGTCTGCTCCCTGGTGCATTCATGCGCAATGACTCATTAACGTTCACATGTAGATGGACTAGGCTCAGGCTTGATGTAGATGGTAGTAGAACCCCGTTTACACTACTCCTTGAGAGGGGTATGAGACTCAACATACCTGTAGCAAATCAGGAAGGCAAGTACTACGTTGATGAGGATACGTTAAGGGAGATGGAGAGGAATGAGCAGATAGTCTTCAGGTATGAGGATAATCCTAATGGCTCACTCCATGATATTGGAGGGGTATGCAATGTAGAAGGTAATGTGCTTGGGATGATGCCACACCCAGAGAGGGCATGCGAGATCATGCTTACGCCACAATACATGCATAACTCTACCCTCTTACATGGTTATGGAGATGGTATAGTTATATTCAGATCACTAATATCGTACCTGTATGGCAAAGGTGAGCATCCATGAGCCTTACAGATGAGGAGATAAAGTACTTGAAGGATGCTCTAGCAAGGGAGCCCAATAGCGTTGAGTTGAGCATGGTATCTGCTGAGTGGTCAGAGCACTGCTCATACAAATCATCAAAACCATATCTAAAGATGTTCAGCACTGAAGGTAGATACGTGCTTATAGGTCCTGGGTATGATGCTGGAGTGCTAGATATAGGTGATGGGATGCTTCTTACACTGCATATAGAGAGCCATAACCATCCATCTGCTGTTGAGCCCTATGGTGGTGCAGCAACAGGAATAGGGGGAGTGATAAGGGATATACTCAGCATGGGTAGTAGACCAATAGCATTGCTTAATGCATTAAGGTTTGGGGATATAAGGTATGATAACCATGCAAGGTGGCTCTTCAGGAATGTTGTTAGAGGGATAGCAGATTATGGGAACTGTATAGGAGTTCCTACAGTTGCTGGGGAGGTAGAGTTTGATGATTCATTTACCAGCTATTGCCTTGTTGATGTTGCATGCATAGGGATAGCAAGGAAGGATAGGCTTGTTATGCTTAAGGGCGATGCTGATGATCTTGTTATCATTGCTGGTAATAGGACTGGTAGAGATGGTATACATGGGGCATCATTTGCATCAAGGGCATTTGAGGGGGAGGAAGAGGATAGATCTGCTGTACAGATACCAGATCCGTTCATGGGTAAACTCCTCATAGATGCTACAATGGAGTGTGTAGAGAAGGGATGTGTAAAGGCTATAAAGGATCTTGGAGGAGGAGGGCTTGCATGCTGCTTATCAGAGACTGCTGATAGATTGGGCAAAGGCATGCTTGTTACGCTTGATGCCCTCCATCTTAGAGAGGATATGAGCGCTGAGGAAATAATGATATCAGAGTCTCAGGAGAGGATGCTGTACATAGTTGAACCATCAAGGCTTGAGGAGTTCAAGGCTGTTATGGCTAAGTATGAGATACCATACTCAATACTTGGAAGGTTGACTGATGATGGCTACCTCAGCATATACCATGATGGAAAGCAGGTTGCAAGGATAAAGGCTAGCATAGTTGCAAAGGCACCTATTGCAAGGCGTAATGCAAAGAAACCACCATACATAGAGCAGATAGCAAGGAACTCTAGGAAGCCAGAGGTACCAGAGCAGAATGATATAGCAGAGATACTCCTTGAACTACTTGCTGATCCAAGCATAGCAAGCAAGGAGTGGGTATACAGGCAGTATGACCATGAGGTTGGGTTAAGGACCGTTGTGAAGCCTGGTTATGCTGATGCTGCAGTGCTGAGGGTAGGGCTTCCAGTATATGATAGAGATGATGGTGCCATGGAGGATGGTGTCAAGTATATAGCAGTCAAGGTTGATGGCAACTCCAAGCACTGCTACATAGATCCATACAATGGTAGTATGGGTTGCTTCTCTGAAGCATGTAGGAATGTTGCATGTGTTGGTGCAGAGCCCATAGCAATGGTTGACCATCTCCAGTTTGGTAGTCCTGAGGATGAGCATGTATTCTGGACGTTTGTAGAGTCTGTTAGAGGGTTAGCAGATTATGGTAGGTATATGGGGATACCATGCGTTGGTGGCAAGGTGAGTTTCTACAATGAGACAAGGCAAGGAGCAATAAAGCCAACTCCTCTAGTATGTATTGTAGGGCTTGTAGAGGATGGCTATGGAAGAAGGATTATGAATGGTCATGCTGGAGAGGGTGATCTGCTCATGATCATAGGCTTGACCAAGGAGGAGATGGGTGGTTCAGAGTACTATGAGTATATACACTCCATCCTAAGTGCTGATGTACCAAGGGTTGATCTAGAGTATGATAAGCATGCTAGAGATGCTCTACTTGCACTTGTAAGGGCAGGGCTTGTTACATCTGCGCATGACTGCTCCAAGGGGGGTTTAGCAGTTGCTATAGCAGAGATGTGTATAGCCTCTGGTATTGGGGCAAGGGTAGACTTGAGTAATGTGCCTCATACCTGCACAAGGCTTGACGATCTACTCTTCTCAGAGTCTCACTCTAGATTCCTTGTATCATTAAGAAGGGATGATCTGGATGCTGTTAATAGAGTGCTTGCTGATTACCCTGTGCATAGAGGTGTGATAGGAGCATTCAATTCAGACTCACTCTTACTTGAGTACAAGGGAAGTAGCATAAGCATAAGCATGGATAGCATGCTAGATTCATACTCTAGCATAGCAAGGTTGATGGGTCATGGAGGCTAGGGAGAACTGTGGTGTTGTTGCAGCATACTCCCTTGCTGGGAGGAATGTAGTACCTATAGTAATAGAATGCCTAAGGGCACTGCAGCATAGGGGGCAGGAGTCATGGGGTATTGCAGTGCCTAGGATGAAGCCATACAAGAGGTATGGGCTTGTATCAAAGGCAACATCATCATTCAGCAAGGTAATAGCAAGGTATGCATCAAACGCCGCTATAGGGCATGTTAGGTACTCAACAATAGGTAAGAGCAATCTAAGTAATGCTCAGCCCTTGAAGGTTAGGGATCTATGTATTGCACATAACGGTACCATCTCCAACTTTGAGGAACTTGCAAGCATGACAGGGCTATGCTCATTCACACCTCAGAATATGAGTGATACCCTTGTAGCAGCAAGGAGGCTTGTTGATCTCCTCAATGGTAAGAAGAAGGATATGCCCTCAGCCCTAGACATACTTAGGAGGGAGATAGTAGGTTCATTTGCATTCACCTTCATCACAAACGATGGCAAGGTATATGCTGCTAGAGATCCTAAAGGCTTCAGACCACTCGTGCTAGGCTATCATAAGGATAGCAGTACATACATAGTTGCATCAGAGTCTTGTGCGTTGGATGCTGTTAATGCTGAACTCATAAGGGATGTTGAGCCTGGTGAACTAATAACACTTGATGACTCTGGCCTTAACGGTGAGATGTTTGCTGTTGAGAGGCCGCATGCACACTGTGCATTTGAGTACACATACTTTGCCCATCCATCAAGCATAATGGAGGGTATAAGCATATACTTAGCAAGGAAGAGGATAGGCAAGGTACTTGCAAGGAAGTATAGATTGGAAGCTGATGTGGTGATACCTGTACCAGACTCTGCAAGACCTGCTGCACTTGGATATGCTGAGGAGATGGGCATACCATTTGAGGAGGGGTTGATGAAGGATCGCTACAGCAGGAAGGGTCCTATAAGGAGTTTCATAGAGCCTTACCAGCATGATAGGATGGAGATTGTTAGGAGGATAATACCAATAAGGAGTGTTATAGAGGGCAAGGATGTAATAGTTATAGATGATAGCATAGTTAGAGGCACTAGTTCAATCTCAATAGTCAATGCCCTAAGGGGTGCAGGAGCAAGGAGCATCAAGATGCTTGTATGCTATCCCCCAATAAGGTTCCCATGCTATGCTGGGATAGACTTCCCATCACAGGAGGAGTTGATAGCATATACAGTCAACAATGGGAAGGAGTGTGGTGAAGATGAACTTAGCATGATGGTAGCAAAGGCCATAGGTGTAGATTTTGTTGGCTACAACGATATGGATAGGCTAGCAGATGCAATAGGACTTCCAAAGGAGGAGTTATGCTTCACATGCCATACAGGTAACTACGAGAACCTCAAGATAAAACCATTGTTCAGGAGTAGGCAGCAACTTAAAGGTAGTGAGTGAATTATGTGTAGACTTGATAACAACAATATGGATGGGAAGGTATGAATGAATGAATATGCCTATTGATTTAATTTTATAAATTAGTTGTATGCATCATTGCTGATCTGCTATGCTATACAGTATGAAGAACCCTCTTAGTATAGGTATAGTTGGAGGAGGCCAGTTGGGCAAGATGCTTGCAATGGAGGCTAAGAGGTTAAGCATGAGGGTAAATGTACTCGATCCCTCAGATGATTGCCCAGCATCAATGCTTGCTGATGAGTTGATAGTAGCAAGGTTCAACGATGCAGAAGCGATTGAGAGGTTAGCAAGTATGAGTGATGCTGTAACATACGAGATAGAGTTGGCAGATGCAGATATACTTGCTAGTCTAGAGAGGAAGGGGTACAAGGTTAGGCCTCCAGCACATGCTCTAAGGATAGTTCAGGATAAGTTCATGCAGAAGTATATGCTAAGCAAGAGCGGTATACCAGTTGCAGAGTCATTCTCAGTAAATAGCATAGATGATCTTCACTCCATAGCAAGGAGCATAGGGTATCCTGTGATGTTAAAGGTTAAGAGGGGAGGTTACGATGGTAGAGGGAACTTGCTGGTTAAAGGTTATGATGATGCTACCAACGATAGGATAGCAAGGTTCGTTGCTTCTAGGGGAGGATGGGACTCTGTATACGTTGAGAGGTTCATCCCTTTCATAAAGGAGGTATCAGTAATAGTTGCTAGGAGTAGCAAGGAAGAGGTTGTAGCATACCCTGTTGCTGAGAATGTACATGATGATGGTATACTAGATACAAGTATGGTGCCAGCAAGGATACCAGAGGAGTTGGCCTATAAGGCAAAGAGAGTAGCGATGGATGTTATACAGGCACTTGATGGCATTGGGGTGTTTGGTGTTGAGATGTTCGTTACAAAGAGCAATGGTAAGAGTAGTAATAACAGTAATAACATTAGCAATGGAGATGATGATAGCGATGGTGATGGATACTCCATACTGGTGAATGAAGTAGCGCCAAGGGTGCATAACACAGGCCATTATAGTATAGAGGCATGCAACGTATCCCAGTTTGAGCAGCATATAAGGGCAGTTCTAGATCTACCATTGATAGAGCCTAGGATGGTATGCAAGGCAGCAGTTATGATCAACATACTTGGGGATGATGGTATAAATGGTTACTATGCTATAGATGGTATAGAGAGGATTATGTGCATGGATGCAAGGATCCATATATATGGGAAGAGGAGCAACAAGGGGAGGAGAAAGTTGGGGCATATAACCCTACTTGGTGATGATCTTGATGATCTATTGAAGAGTGCCATGCAGATCAGGTCAGCCTTAAGGCTTGTAAGTGTATGAATGTATATGTTGGTTGGTGATGTTAGCAATGATGATGGGTGATGTTAGCAGTATAAGCAGAAAGAATGCAAGGGTTGCAGTTATAATGGGCAGTGATTCAGACCTTGAGGTTATGAAGGATGCCTGTGCCTTCTTGGATGAACTTAACGTTGCTTATGAGGTTAGCATAGTCTCTGCCCATAGAACACCAGAGCGTATGTATGATTATGCAAAGAGCGCTAGAGAGAGAGGTATAGAGGTTATAATAGCTGCTGCTGGAGGAGCAGCCCATCTACCTGGTATGGTTGCATCTTTAACAACACTACCAGTTATAGGCGTGCCTATAAAGTCTGCTACCCTTAACGGGCTAGACTCACTACTCTCTATAGTGCAGATGCCCCCAGGTGTGCCAGTTGCAACAGTAGCCATAAATGGTGCAAGGAATGCTGCCATTCTAGCATGCGAGATATTAGCAATCAAGGATCAGGATGTAGCGATGAGGTTAGAGAGATACAAGAGTGAGATGAGGGATAAGGTACTTGATGCAGCAACAAGGCTAGAGGGTATGGGTTACAAGGCATATCTTGAACAGAAGGGATCTACACAGCATTGAGCATCCTATAAGCAGTAGTGCTTATGATGCCTGGTTATATACTGATCTTGGAGAGATAATATATGGGATTAGTATCAGCAAGTGTTGAGGTTGATGTAGGCAAGACTGCATTCAAGTTCATAGCAGATCCAAAGAATATAAAAGTTGTATATCCAGAGAGTCTAAAGTTTAAGGTTGATGAGGTTCCAGAACAGATATCAGATGGCATTAGGATAAGGATGAGTGCTAGGCTTCTAGGTCAGAGGTTAGAATGGTACTCCATAATAAGAGATTTATAGGGAGGATGTGGGCCTCAGATGAGGCTGTAGACTCTCCATTCTTGAAGGCATACACATACTGTAAGAGATAACTAACAAGGATATGCATAACTCAGGTAAGAGATGTATAATAGATTACTCACGCATAACTACCTTCTTGGTTATTATAGATGATATCCATCTTACCTTAACTACTACCTTCTTTGCTTATCTACTGCATGTTAAGTAGGTTGTATAATAATGATACTTTTAGTGTTCATACAAAACTCCTTAACCTTTAATATACTCTAGCCATAACATGCTTACTGAATATCCTTTTAAGAGAAGAGAATACAGATTCTGCTACTAGCCATACTGCTGTACTCTACTCTTTCATCTCCTAGTCATGTTGTTCTAATACAGCATATGCTAGATGATCATCCCCATCTATAACTGAGTTCCTCCTTCTTTATTGCCCTTATAGCAGGTTCTTGCACTATCAGCAATCAAGGAACTTAAAGTTTGATTTGCTATCATATGCTCATCTACTATCTCTTACGTTATTCATCTTCCTTAACTCATAACGCCAATTAGGTAATGTATCAAAAAGAGGATCTCTTAGCATAACTAAAGATTCATCATAGACCAATTCATAATAGCCTAATCTCTAGCATATTAAATAAAAAGATCTTGCTAGGTAGTTATACAACAAAGCAATTATCATCATAACGCAATTATCAACACTCTATTATCATCAAACCTCTAGTACTCTCATCCATTAACATCTTAACCATCTCCCTTGGCATATCTATTGCAGATGCATTACTCATTATGGCAAGGGTCCTTGGGCATACATACCTGCTCTTCCTTATAACAATAGAGCGATCATCCTCAAGTGTAAGCATCCTGCATCCTTTAGCGGTGAACCTCCATTCCATGCCCCTAACGAGTATGGTGAACCTTACCTCTCTACCATCATCCCTTATAATATCACCTATCAGAGCGTTAAGGTCTCTACATGCCTTATCTGCCTTAACCCCAACTATACAATCTCCTCTAGTTGTAAGATGCTCATCCCTTGTAACCTCTATGGTGCTTCTATGCAGTGCTCTAACATTCCTATGCCCATGGAACGTTATGGTTACCTCATGCACCACATCAATCCCTTCTGCGTAAGAAACTTTTAAATGCTGGCATATCTGCAAGATCAATGTGTTACCAGCAGCAGCAGGATATGATAGAGCGATAACAGTATTCTCCCCAGATGGTAGACTATACCAGGTTGAGTACGCTATAGAGACTGTAAGGAGAGGTACTCTAGCGATAGGGATAAAGAGCAAGGATGGTGTAGTGCTTGCAGCAGAGGAGAGGGCAAAGAAGTTACAGGTTCATACTATGACGCAGAAGATATTCCAGGTTGATGAGCATATCGGTGTTGCAGCGGCAGGCTACATCCCAGATGCAAGGATCCAAGTTGATCATGCTAGGGTTATGGCACAGAGTAACAGGCTTGTGTATGACGAAGCAGCAGATGTTGAGACCATAGCAAAGAACATTGCTGACCTTGCACAGCAGTTCACACAGTATGCTGGTGTTAGGCCATATGGAGTATCATTGATAATAGGAGGGGTTGATAGGAATGGAGGTAGCATATTCGTTACAGATCCAAGTGGTACATACCTAGCATACAATGCAATTGCTATAGGTGCTGGTTCAGATCAGGTTAATGATCTGCTAGAGAAGGTGTATAGAGAGGATATGAGTCTAGATGATGCATGTGTTCTAGCCATACAGGCAATATACCATGTCAGCGAGGATAAGAGTGGTACCAAGCATATAAAGATGGCTGTCATAGATAACAAGAGTAGGAAGATGCGCAGGTTAACAGAAGAGGAGGTTGCAAAGTACGCAGAGATTGCAAGGAGTCGTGGTCCAGTAACGCAATAATTTTATCTAAATAATAATATAGAATGGCAAATTGCAAGGTGAATAAATAAATAAAGAAAGAATGAAGGAAGGAAGCAAAGTAGTAGCAGTAGTAGTAGCGATCAGATTAGAGGAGTAAATGAGTAATGTATGCTATTGAAGCGAGAGGTTAGATACTCAACATCCTTCTTGATTTTATTTATCACATTCTCTTGCTTCGATCTATCTTCAAGCACATGATATATGCTTGATATCATCTCCGCTATGCTCTTCATCTCATCCTCCTTCATCCCTCGTCTTGTAACCTCACATGTACCTAGCCTGAGCATGCTATCAACAATTATATTTACATCCTCAAGGATCCTAACCAATCTATCTCTATGCTCATGCTTAAGGTTAAGGAGCACTTGGTGTGTCTCTGTGTACTGACCATCTCTAGCCCTCCTCCTAACCTCAACACCATACTCATCTAGAGCCTTTGCCAATGCTTTAGCATTCCTAACAACCTGCATAGCATAATCTCTACCAAATGCAAGCATCTCCTCTAGAGCAAGGGCAAGTGCTGCTATCCTGTTGAAGTGTGGATTATCTATAACCTTTAGTTGTATGTTATCTCCCAACCCATAACCATCATCCCTATCTGCAAGTATCAACCCTCCTTGAGGTCCTGGAAGCGATTTATGCGTACTTCCCATCAATATGCTTGCACCCTCATCCAATGGATTTGGGAATGCATCCCCTGCTACAAGTCCAAGCAGATGAGATGCATCATATACAAGCATAGAGCCTACATCTCTACATGCCCTTGCTATACCCTCAAGGGGTGTATGGAATGTTATCACTGAAGGGGCTATGATAACAAGCCTAGGCTTCAACTCATGTATCCTTGCTATACATGCATCAACATCTATGCACATGTTTGCATGATCATATGGTATACTGTGCACCTTGAGCATAAACCTAGATGGCATATATTTATCCATGTATCCAGGATAGCCTCCAGCATCCATGCTGAGTACCATTATACTATCATAACTCCTGCTTAGATGCATGAGCACTGCTAAGGAGCATATATGCCCAGATATTGGTCTTACATCAGCGTACCTTGCGTCAAACAACTCCCTTGCAATGGAATCTGCATACTCTACTACCTGCTCTATGTACCTTGTACCCCTGTAGAAGTTTGCACTATCAGCAAACATCCTGAGGGAGTATCTGTGCATCAGATCGCTTGATAGTAGTACCCTAACAGCATGGCTTGTTACATTCTCTGATGCTATGAGGTTTATACACCTACTCCTATATCCTTCATGCTTGAGAACTAGGTCTAGTATACTGCTCTTGCTTCTCCTTCTGCTGCTACTACTACCACTGTTGCCATTACTACTATTATTATTATTGCTGCTATCACTATCAGCCATAACAATTACAGTCATTAATACGTAGATTTAAGTATAGCCTATGCTAAGTGTGGCAATACCAGACTCAAGCCTTGCTGATGAGAGTACTCTAAGGGAGAAGAGCATAAAGGCATCAAGGATTGCTAGAGTGTTAGCAATATTTGGCGTAGAGTTTGTGTTGATATACAGGGATACAAGTGCAGATTACAGCAAGGATGGTATGCTCTTGAAGCTCATCCTTGAGTTCATGGATACCCCTCAATACCTAAGGAAGAGGCTTTATGGAAGGATGAGGGAGTTGAGGTATGCTGGGCTCTTCCCCCCATTGAAGGCACCACACCATAAACCATACGTGAGGATGGATGAGGTTAAGGTTGATGATGTAAGGCAGGGTGTAGTAGTAAGGAGGATGAGGGATGGATACTATGTTGATGTTGGGCTTGATGAGCCTGTACTGCTCGAGCATGCAGATAAGGTTAAGGTAGGGGAGAGGGTCTCAGTGATATTCACATCCCCATATCCAGATTTAAGGTGTAGGATAGCAAGGGAGGGCGAGATAAAGGGTTATTGGGGTTATCATGTAAGGTATGCTGGTACTGCTAGTGATCTTCTGAAGGGTTTGAGTAGCAAGAAGAAGGGTGGAGAGAGCCTTGCTATAATCACATCCAAGTTAGGAAGACCTGTAAGGGAGATAGAGCATGATATTGCAATGGCAAGGGATATAATGCTCATCTTCGGCTCCCCGTACAAGGATGTGTATGAGATCGCTGGTAATGTAAGGATAGATATGCTTACATACAACTTCTTCCCCATGCAGAAGGTTGAGAGTGTTAGACTTGAAGAAGCAATACTTGGATGCCTTGCAGTTGTAAATTACATAAAATCTTAGTCTAGAACTAGCAGATACTCAAGTACTGTGAGTGAGAATAAGCCATTGATCCTTGTATGAGCATTGCTAGAGGTAATAGCAGAGTCATGAATGGTTTTGCAATGTTAAAGGAAGAGGAGGCTTAGCATTCTATAACAACTTCCCATTAAGATCATCCATACATAATCTATAACAGAGGAGTTCCTAACAATATTCATAGATATACAATCTGGAGAAGAGGATTATCATGACTTATTGATAAGCAAGCAAGTAGATGCACTTAGTATAGGAACTGTTTGTTAGTATATACTATTTGATTACTATGATCTTTTAACTGCTTAACCTATCTACTACTACAAGATGTTATGTTAGCAGTCTATTTATTAGCATAGATGATCTCTTTTTTAATTAGATTAGCAATTCAATGGTATCAGTATTATCTTGACAATCTAGTAATATAACCGTAAACTTATTATAGGAATTATCTATATCTATTTATATATAAGCATGAATTGGCTAAAGAAAAGGGGAGTCCTACCTCTACTGCTATCAGCAATAGTTATAATCATTAGCAGTATATCTGTCTATATTGTATTATCCTATTATCTGCCTCCAACAGATAACCATGTAGAAAATAATACAGGTCTTTTCAACGCTACCAATTCTTCTACCTCTACACCCTCTGCACTACATTCATTATCCCATCCTAATCTAACAATATCTGCTGTAAACGAGAGGGCTGGTACGGCTCTAACCATAACCCTACAAGATGCTCATATAATTGATATGATAAATAGATGGTTAGATTCAGGCGCACAAGTTACCGTTGTAGGGGTACAGCCAGTTGAGTTACCCGCAGACATAAAGATCTCAGCACCTCATCGGAATCCAGTACATCATGAACTTATAGGCATGATACTTAAACCGTTACTCAAACCTATGCTTGATAACCTTAGAGAAGAGGTTAGCAATAACAATACCTACAAGAGCAACAGATATGGAGAGGTTGTTATTACTATTAATTGGCATATCATGGGCGGCCATCAATATCCAGTATCCGCTGTTGTAGATCTAGAAAGAGAGAAGGATAAAGTGTATGAGATACATCAACAGATAACAAGGGTAATTGTTGATATAGATGAAAGAAGGGTCAAGGATATTATTATGGGAGAAGAGACTGTAATAAGACACGATATAAAACCTAACAAAATATACATGGAAAGCAATTCGTTTATGCCATACACTGTTATCATAAAACCTAGTACTATACTATACTGGCATAACTACTCTACTCTGTCTCACAACATAGTTGGTATATATAAGACATTGGATGGGTCTTCAATATTGATAGATAGCAAGGATATAGGTGGAGGAGAGATATGGCAGTACCTCTTCACCAAAGAGGGCGAGTTTGAATATCACTGCACATACCATAAGGATGAAGGGATGAGTGGTAAGGTTATAATTAGATAAATCCGGCAAGAAATCCTACGGTTTTTAACAGTAGGATGAATTTATTTGATACTCTTCACAATAAGGTCTGGAGATTCTAGGTTCTTCTAGACTTAACCTTTCATCATACTAGGTTCTGGATTGTCATATCAAACAAGCCTTGTTATGGACATATAGCATAGTCCACTTAGTTCTTTCTTACCTCCCTATCCTATTACTGTTTCATGAGCTACTCGTTCAAGAAAGATTAGTTAAATAACCATTAAACCAATCGAATAGTTAATTCGTCCAAGAACAGAACTAAAGTTCTAGACTTTTGTAGAAGTCTATGTAAATTTATGCTTTGTTATATAACTAGAGAATATAGCCGTCTTTTAGTTTCTAACATCATAAATCATGTTAGACCTAAGTGCGCTCTTTTACCTACAGATATATTGAGATTTCATAGTTAGCTACAGAGCATAAGCTTCTACAACTAGATATAGTTAGAGAGAAAGGAATCAGAGATCACGAATACAAATATGAATATAAAGATAAAACCGTAATATAGAATCTTTGTGGTAGGGATAACAGTGTTACAGTGTTGTGACACACCTTTGCTCTTAAGTGGAAGTCTAGAATGGTTATGAACTCTAGAACAATGAGACCTTTAGAGAGAAGCAAGAATCTCCAAACTTTCGTGGAAGTATCAATTCTATCAAGACTGGAATTAATCCCCCTTGACCTTAGGTTTATAATAGAGTATCAGATTAAGATGAGGAAGTATGGGCCATAGGAAGCATAGTGCGCCAAGGAGGGGTAGTCTAGCATACCTGCCTAGAGCAAGGGCAAAGAGTATAGAGTCTAGGATAAGGACATGGCCAGAGATAGATGCTAAAGAGCCTAGACTGTTGGGCTTTGCAGGGTTCAAGGCAGCAAACATCCATCTCATAAGCATAGATGATAGGGAGAGGACACCAAACTTTGGCAAGCCATTGATGAGTAGAGCAACAGTCATAGTTACTCCTCCCATGAGGGTTATAGGTATTAGAGCGTATGAGAAGAGTGTTTATGGTTTAAGATCACTCTTCGATATATATGCAGATGGGTTACCAAAAGAACTTGCAAGGAAGGTTAAGATCAAGCCTACGGAGCAGAGTTCCTTGAATGATATAAAGTTGGATGGTGTTCATGAGGTGAGGGCAATCGTTGCTGTAACCCCTAGGGCAGCAGGGTTAGAGCAGAAGAAGCCATTTGTATTTGAGGTTGGTGTTGGTGGTGGAAAGGATGTGAAGGCAAGGTTCGAGTACCTTAAGAACCTGCTAGGCAAGGATGTTAGGATAAATGAAGTATTCAAGACTGGTGAGTATGTTGATGTTAGTGCAATAACCAAGGGTAAAGGCTTTGAAGGACCTGTGACAAGGTGGGGCATAAAGAGGAAGCAGCACAAGTCAAGGAAGAGTGTTAGAGCAGTAGGTACACTGGGTCCAATAAGCCCTGCTACTGTAATGTACACAGTGCCGAGAGCAGGGCAGAGAGGCTTCCATCAGAGGCTTGAGTACAACAAGAGGATACTCATGATTGCAAGTGTAGATGAGCAGAATATAACGCCAAAGGGAGGCTTTATGCACTTTGGCATACTCAAGGGAGATTATATAGTGGTTAGAGGTTCTATTGCAGGTGCAATAAAGAGGCTTGTAAAGTTGAGGTATGCTATAAGACCAAAGGTTAAGAAGGTTGTTGAGCCTAAGATAGTGGAGGTTATAGCATGATGAGTGTAAGTGTATACTCTCTAGATGGTAGCAAGGTTGAGCAGGTAGAACTCCCAAGGGTATTCTTAACCCCGTACAGGATGGATCTCATACATAAAGCATTTGTTCACATCCAATCTAAACTGTTCCAACCACAGGGGAGGGATCCATTGGCAGGGATGAGGGTTAGTGCAGAGTCTAGGGGTACAGGACTTGGTATAGCAAGGATGGCAAGGGTGAAGGGTGAAGGTATGAGGAGGGCAGGTCAGGCTGGAGGGGTTGCTGGTGTTGTTAAGGGCAGGTTAACCCATCCACCAAGGGCAGAGAAGGTTATAGTTAAGAGGCTCAACAAGAAGGAGAAGCATCTAGCATTGTGTAGTGCAATAGCAGCAACAATGATGAGAGAGGTTGTAAAGGCTAGAGGGCATAGGATACCTGATGATATTGAACTACCATTGGTAGTCACAGATGATATAGAAGGTGTAAAGAAGAGTAAGGACCTTCTCAAGGTTCTTAATGCATTGAGGCTAACAGATGATCTTGAGAGGGCAAGGGCAAGTATAAAGAAGAGGAGCGGTAAGGCAAGGATGCGTGGAAGGAAGCAGTATATAGCAAAGAGTGCCCTTATAATAGTGAAGAATGCTGATAGTATAGCAAGGGCAGCATCTTCTATACCAGGCGTAGAGGTTGTACCAGTGAGTAGGCTAAGCATACTCCATCTTGCTCCTGGTGGTCATGCTGGAAGGCTCTGCATATGGAGTAAAGGTGCGCTAGAGAGTATAAGGGATATGAGCAACAATGCAATAGAGTTGATGAAGGAGGTAATGGCTAGATGAATGCTGAACAGGCAAGGAGTATAATAATCAGACCTTATATAACTGAGAAGATCTACACAAAGATGGATAAGGAGGATATACTAGCATTCATAGTACATGATAAGGCAGATAAGCAGAGTATAAAGGAGGCTATAAAGATACTCTACAATGTTGATGCTGTTGATGTTAACACAGCAAGGACGATATATGGAAAGAAGGCATATGTGAAGTTCAAGGCTGGAGCAGCAAGGGATCTAGCAACGAAGTTAGGACTAGTCTGATTATTATCATCATCAAATTAACCCAACCATCATTGATTAATCAATCAATTTTTATACATCATCACACTGCTTCAAGAAAGTTGAGTAAGTAGATAACACTATCTCATGACATAGTTAACACGTTAGATTTAATAGAGGCTAAATTGCATGGATGCAGATATGGTGAAGGAGTTCAGGTATAGGGGTAGAACCTTACAAGAGTTGCAGGAGATGAGTATGGAAGAGTTGATAAATATTCTACCCTCTAGGATTAGGAGAACCTTGAAGCGTGGGCTTGGAGAAGAGAGGCTTAAACTGTTGAGGGAGTTAAAGGCTGCAAAGGATAATCCTTCAGGCAAGCCTGTAAAGACACATCTGCGTGATATGCCTATACTCCCCAACATGGTTGGTCTCACCATACATATTGCTAATGGTAAGGAGTTTGTTCCTGTTGAGATCAAGCCAGAGATGATAGGTCATTACCTTGGTGAGTATGCAATAACAAACAAGCCTGTTAAGCATGGTACTCCAGGCATAGGTGCCTCAAGATCAAGCCTGTATGTACCATTGAAGTAGTATGGAGGTGTTATTATGCCAGAGTTCGATTACACATTCAAGAAGCAGTACGATAAGAGCAAGCATGTAAGGGCAAGCATAAGGGAGGTTGATATCTCACATAAGCATGCAATAGAGATATGCAATGCAATAAAGGGGATGAAGTTGGAGAAGGCGAAGGAGTACCTTGAGAAGGTTGTAGCAAAGGAGATACCTGTACCATTCAGGCATTACCATACAAAGGTTGGGCATAGGTCTGAGTTGAAGGGCAAGAATGCATTCCCTGCTGGGAGGTACCCTGTCAAAGCAGCAAGGGAGATACTACGCTTGCTTGCAAATTTAGAGGCAAATAGCGAGTATAAAGGGATGGACCTTGATAGGGTTACAATAATACATGCATGTGCATACCCTGGAGTTAAGATAAGGAAGTTCATGCCTAGAGCATTTGGAAGGGGTAGTGCAAGGTTCAATACCCTTACGCATGTTGAGTTGGTTGCTTCTGAGAAGTGATGGGTATGTCAAAGCAGGAGTACAGTTCAACAAAGGCCATAATGAAGAACTTCTTCAGGAACTCAGAGCTTGATGAGTTCTTGGAGAAGGAGCTTGCACATGCAGGTTATGGTGGTGCAGAGATACAGAAGACTCCATTGGGCACTAGGATAACGGTGTATGTAACAAGACCAGGGCTCATAATAGGCAGGAAGGGTTTTGGTATAAAGGAGTTAACGAGTAAGTTGGAGAAGGAGTTTGGGCTTGAGAACCCTCAGATCTCAGTACTTGAGATAGAGGTGCCAGAGCTCAACCCAAGGATAATAGCAAATAGGGTTGCACAGATGATAAGCAAGGGTACAGCATTCAGGAGGGCAGCGTTATGGGCACTGAATACAATAATGGATGCTGGTGCAATGGGTGCTGAAGTTGTTATCTCTGGCAAGTTGAGGAGTGAGAGGGCATCATTTGAGAAGTACACCGCTGGCATACTACCAAAGAGTGGAGAGCCAGCAGAGAGAGCAGTAAAGGAGGCAGTGGCACATGTACTCCTTAAGATGGGCCTTTATGGAATACATATAAAGATAGCATACAAGGATGCACTACCAGCAGAGTTTGAGTTAAGGGATAGTGGTGATGTAAGCAAGGTTGAAGTAGAACAAGATCTCAATGTGCAAGAGAAGAAGATGGTGGCGGAGGAGAAGGAGAGGGAGGGAGATGTGGAGTGAAAGGAGGAGGTGGTTGGTGAGATGGCAAGGTTGAAGTTAAAGGATCTCAAGGCTCTAAGTGATGATGATCTCAAGGCAAAGTTATCAGAGTTGAGGTCAGAGCTAGCAAAGATAATGGTGGATAGGGCAAAGGGTACAATAAAGAAGGAGAGTGGAAAGGTTAAGTACATGAGGCGTGATATAGCAAGGATCCTAACCATACTTGGCGAGAGGAGCAGGAGAGGAGCAGAGGGTAATGGTAAGGACAAGGGTAAAGGTAAGGGTAGTAGCAGTAGTAGTTGATGGAGAGGTTATGGTAGATGAGGCTAAGGGAGGATAACATATTTGCACACGAACTTATAGGCCTAGAGTTGGTAGTAGAGGAGAGTAGTGATCCAACACTCCAGGGATTGCATGGAAAGGTTGTATTTGAGAGCAAAAATATGCTCTATGTTAAGGTTGATGAAGCAGATAGATACAGGATAAAGGCTTTACCAAAGGCTATAGTAAGGTTAGTATTCACTCTCCCAGATGGGGTTAGATGTAAAGTTGAGGGCAAGGATTTAATTGGTAGACCAGAGGATAGGATTGAGAGGATAGAGAGGGTGATGATACATGGTAGAAGGTGATGCAAACACTAACATCAGTAGTAATAGTAGTAACAGCAAGGCTAGGAGTATAGGGTTAGAGGTTACTCTACCCTCTAGATCATGTAATGATCTCAAGTGCCCATTCCATGGGAGGTTAAGCATAAGGGGAAGGTTGCTAACTGGTATAGTTGTTAGCAAGAAGGCAAAGAAGATGGTGGTTATAGAGAGGTATTATCAGCAGTACATAAAGAAGTACAAGAGGTATGAGAGGAGGAGGAGCAAGATACATGCTTATCTGCCAGAGTGCATAGATGTTGAAGAAGGTGATGAAGTACTTATAGGTGAGTGTAGACCGTTAAGCAAGACAGTTGCATTTGCACTGTTGGAGGTGAGGAAGAAGAGGCATGGCAGGTAAGAGTAGAGCAGTATCAGCAAAGGGGGTTGAGGAGTTCAAGCCCCATATAACCAGAGCCATACCAGTGTATGCAAATCTAGTATGTGCTGATAACACTGGTGCAAAGATAGTGCAAGTAATCCAGGTAAATAAGTACAAGGGTAGGTTATCAAGGTACCCAGCAGCATCTGTAGGAGACCTTGTAACAGTCGTTGTTAAGAAAGGTCCTCCAGAGTTAAGGAAGCAGATATTTGGTGCAGTTATAGTACGCCAGAAGTACCCTATAAGGAGGCCCAATGGTCTTAGAATATGCTTTGAGGATAACGCAGCAATACTCATAACACCAGAGGGGGATGTGAAGGGTACAGATATAAAGGGTCCAGTCGCTGCAGAGGCTGCAGAGAGATGGCCAAGGATAGCAAACCTTGCATCCATGATAGTATAGTTGGTGGTGATATGCATGAAGAGATCACTTGCTAGGCTTAAGCAGATATACAGTGCTCCATTACATGTGAGGAGCAAACAGGTATGCTCTACCCTATCTGAGGAGTTGAGGAGGCAGTATGGAAGGAGGAGTGTGAGGGTAAGGAAGGGTGATACTGTGAGGGTGCTTAGAGGAGAGTACAAGGGTGTTGAGGGTAAGGTGCAGAGGGTGCATGTGAAGGATGGTAGGTTGGAGATTGAAGGTTTGCAGAGGGAGAAGGTGAGGGGCGATAAGGTACCTGTGCTTGTTCATGCTTCAAAGGTTATGGTTATAGCATTGGATATGGAGGATAAGATGAGGGAAGCAATACTAAGGAGGGGTAAAGACAAACAGTCTTGATATGGTGAGTATCATGGGCAAGAAGGCTGGTTCAAATAGATTGAAGAGGCAGATGATGCCAGCATTCTGGCAAGTGCCTAGGAAGGCTTATAGATTCGCTATAAGACCTATACCAGGACCCCATCCTATAGATAGATGTTACCCTCTAGGCGTACTGCTTAGAGATGTGCTCAAGGTTGTAAGTAACATGAGAGAGACTGAGAAGGTACTCCACAACGGCTATGTGTATGTTGATGGTGTGAAAAGATATGATGTTCACTTCCCTGTTGGATTGATGGATGTGGTTGAACTACAGCCACTGAAGAAGGTGTACAGGTTAGTTCCAAGGGATGGGTTAATACTCAAGCCCATAGAGATAGCAGAAGGAGAGAAGATGGAGAAGGAGAAGAACCTGAAGATATGCAAGGTTGTGCGCAAACATACTGTTAAAGGAGGCAGGATACAATACACTCTCCATGATGGAAGGAATATACTTGATGACCCTAAGTTGAATGGTATAACTATCAATGACTCCATACTCATAAAGGTTCCAGGACAAGAGGTTATTGATACTGTTAAGATGGAGAAGGGTGCATTAGCACTCATAACAGCAGGTGATAATGCTGGTACAACTGGGAGGATAGTTGAGGTTAAGGAAGGTACAATAACACTGCCAAAGAGGGTTGTTGTAGAGAGCGATTCAAAGAGGCTAGAGATACCAGCAGATATAGTCATTGCTATAGGTAGGGAGAGGCCATTGCTCAGCATATGATGAGATGGGAATAAATGGGGGTTAGGAGGTTGGTGAGCATATGAGCATCATGTTGGAGGAGAATGTGATGAGGAGGATAAGGATAGGCAAGGTGGTTATAAATGCTGCTGTAGGCAAGTCAGGAGAGCCTATAGAGAAGGCTAAGAAGATATTAGAGGAGTTGACTGGACATACACCAGCTGTAAGAACAGCAAAGAAGACCATAAGGGACTTTGGTATACACAAGGGCGAGCCTATAGCAGTTATAGTTACCCTAAGAAAGGATAAGGCTCTTCAAGTACTGAAGAGGCTACTTGCAGCAAAAGGTAATAGGATCAAGAGTTCATCGTTCGATGATTATGGTAATGTATCCTTTGGAATAAAGGAACATATAGATATACCTGGTGTAAAGTACAAGCCTGAGTTGGGTATAATAGGTATGGATGTATGCATTGCCCTTGAGCGCCCAGGTTATAGAGTTGCTAGGCGCAAGATAATGCCATCTAAGATAGGCAAGGAGCAGAGGATCAGCAAACAGGAAGCTATAGAGTTCTTCAAGGCTCTTGGTGTGGAGGTGGTTTGATGGCTAAGGTTAGAGACTTTGTACTGACTGGTAGGAAGGAGAGGAAGTATGGTAAGGGCTCTAGGTGGTGCAGGCGTTGTGGTCAGTACACAGCAATAATACAGAAGTATGATCTCTTACTCTGCAGACAGTGCTTCAGGGAAGTAGCCAAGAGGATAGGCTTCAAGAAGTATATGTGAGGTGATTGTTTATATGCCAGCGTTAAATGTAGTTGCAAACCTCTTCTCAACCATATACAACAATGAGATGAGGAGGAAGAGATCATGCATAGTTATGCCTACATCTAAGCTTGCGTTAGAGGTGTTGAGGGTTATGAAGGAGCATGGGTTCATAGGCGATTACCAGTACGTTGATGATGGTAGAGGAGGCAAGGCTGTTGTGCAACTACTCTCAAGGGTAAACAAGTGCAATGTTATAACACCTAGGTTCAGCGTCAAAAAGGATGGGTATGATGAATGGGATAGGCAGTATCTCCCCTCATATAGTAGAGGCATACTCATAGTATCAACACCTCTAGGTGTGATGTCACATCATGAAGCACAGAGCAAGGGTATTGGAGGTGTACTTATAGGATATGTCTATTAGCAAGGAGAGCGTCAAGGAGAGCATTGCTCTAGAGGCTGTAGTTGATGTGCCAGATGGTGTACAGGTAAGCATGAATGGTAGGACTCTTGAGGTGAAGGGACCTAAGGGCAAGGTAAGCAAAGATCTAAGCAAGATACATGTTGATATAAGAGTAGATGGTTCAAGCGTAAGGATAAGACCATTGCTAGCAAGGGGTAAGCCAAGGCGTAAGGATAAGGCTATTGTGAATACCATGCACTCCATAGTAAGGAATATGATTGAAGGTGTGCTTCATGGCTACACATACAAGTTGAAGATAGTACATGCGCACTTTCCCATCTCAGTGAAGGTCAAGGGTAAGCAAGTGCTTATAGAGAACTTCATAGGAGAGCGCTCTCCTAGAGTTGCTGAGATAGTTGGGGATTGTAAGGTTAGCGTAGAGGGCGAGGATGTTATAGTTAAAGGCATAAGCCTTGAGGATGTAGCACAGACAGCAGCAAACATAGAGAATGCTACAAGCATAAAAGGGAAGGATATAAGGGTATTCCTTGATGGTATATACATATATGCAAAAGAGAAAGGCATGTAGAGTAAAGAGATTGATAGATGTATAGGGCTCTTCTAATTCAAAGGTTATAATACGAGGGATAAACACTCATTCAGCCTTAGATTTTAGAGAAAAGATTAAATCGACTAACCAGCATTACCGCTTTGGTGCCGCCGTAGCTCAGCGTGGTAGAGCGGCTGGCTGTTAACCAGTCGGTCGTCGGTTCGAGTCCGACCGGCGGCGCCTAGACTATATTGATTTACTAGATTCTGGTTGGTCTTGGAGTCTATCGTGTACAGATTAATATAATAATCATTGGTAAATAGAGCCATACGTCCATAAATAGACCTATAGGAGTAACTATAATTGCGGTTCTTATGGCTACAGCTGGTATATTCTATTATAACCATCGGTGCTATAGGTTAACCCATGATAATAAGGTTCTTTCATAATTCGAATTATGAAATATTATTGTTCCCTATGTATCATGATTTTTATATAACGTTCACTTACTAAATATGTGGAGATATCGTATAGAACGCTAGTACTATTCATAGGGGCACTTGCAGCAGCAATAGTGGGTATATGGATTGGTTTATCACCAACAGGAGTTGTTCCTGTAACTATAACTGAGGATGTAGTCATCACACATACTCTTGACGATGGATCATGCATAGTTGATACTACAGATACAGTGTTATCTGCAAAGACTGTTAGGAATTGCAACCTCAAGGAGGGTACAAAGATAACAGTCAGTTACGAGAAGGGTTCTGCTGAAGCAAGGATGATTCCATAGTTCAGTTATCTTAATTCTTCCTTGACCCATCACCTACTTTATAGCATTCCTTCATAAGCCAGTCACAGAACTCCTTAACTCTAGCATCTATGCTCCTCCACACATGGAATGAGCCTGGAAGCACATCTATCCTCCCATCACTAAATAATATCTTAACCCCCTCATTATTATCATATGCCATTGCATCCCTTATCTCAACTACATCATCCCTAAATACCTCCCTAGCCTTGCTCTTTATAACATCTTTATGTATCCCAAGTTTAGTCCTGAACTTATCTATGACAACTGTAACGTTCTCCTTCCCATATGTATCGAATGCAAGAACCTTCTTTGTATCGAATAGGCTTACTACTAGCATTACACCATACCTTGAGCCTATAGCCTCGCTTATCCTACTCAACTCATTGTAAAGCTTAAGCACGTTCCTAATCTGCTTAAGCCTACTCCTCTCCTCATCTATTACCCTGTATAGATCATCCAGCATTGCTGTGAAGCTCATGGTGTATCATAACCACTCCTCCCATATAATGCTAGAAGCGTCTAAGATAACTTGCCTTGAGCCTATCTGGTCTTGCCTTGAGCTCATCTATCAATGCCATAGTCCTTGCTCTATCATCTGGGAGTACAGCCTTGATAGGATACGGGTTTGAGGCATGATTGGCTCTAAAGATTATCTTCTTGTCATCTATAGGCTCTATATGCTCTACAAGCATCTTTAGTTCATCCAAAATCTCGATATCACTCAAAGGCTCAAATGGCTCACCAAACTTGCTCATGAACTCATCCCTTACAACATCATCTAGAAGTAGTGTGAGTGCAGCAAGGTACTCTGGTGCAATTATACTTGAGACTCTAGCACTCTCTAGAGCATGCTCCTTACTATACCTTCTACCTCCTAAACCAAGTATGAGCATGCATGATAGTTGGATGCCAGCGCTCTTAGCCTTCAAGCATCCCTCCACTATACCCTTTGAGGTTGCACCCTTTGTAACCTTCCTAAGTACTGTATCTGAACCACTCTCTATGCCTATGTAGAGTAGTTTAAGCCCAGCATCCTTGAGTGCTACCAACTCCTCCCTGCTCTTCTGCAAGAGGTTCTTTGGCATAGCATAGCATGATACACGCTCTAGTTTTGGAAATGATCTGTATAGGTAATCTAATATACTAAGCATATACTCAGTCTTTATGTTTAGAGCATCACCATCTGCAAGGAATACCCTTCTAGTGTTTGGGTACTCTTGACTAGCATAATCTATCTCCGCTTTAATCTCATCCCATGAACGCTCTTCATACCTCTTACTTCTATACATGGAACAGAATGAGCATCTATTGTATGAGCATCCTATTGTAACCTGAAGTATCAGTGAGTCAGCCTCAGATGGGGGCCTATACAATGGCTCTATGTAAGTAAGCATACTCGTAGTATGGCTATGGGGTATTTTAATATTGATTATATTTCAAAATTCGAATTATGAAATATCGTTACGATCTAGGCTATCGTTACAAGATCATTAGTTTCCGTTAACCCTTGCTCTGTCGCATAACTATGAATGAAATACACAGATTATACGCTAGATACCGATAATATGTTATATGCTTAGTACTTACGGTACAAAGATGACTATATTAAGAGTTATGTAATAAAGCAGAATTAATTTATATAAGGGATGAATACGTAAATGCATCATTCGATTCAGCACATATCACGAATATTTATATATGTAAGGAAAGGGGCTACATATGGATAATGCATACGAATGAATCAACCGAACGAGTCAACCACAGAAACAAGAACAACCACAACAACAGTAAAAGAAGCCCTATGGAATGTATATTATTGCGTTAGCAATGAGTTTATTCTGGCGTAATGCTATCAATAAACTTGAATATTGTGGGTGAGAATGGAGTAGGGAGAAAGATGGTAGGATAATACGCATAGAGTAGTTTTGAATTTGCCTCTTCTCTCTACCCACTATTTATCTTAACATAATCTATGGGGTATGTATACCATAGCGTATGCATAATGACATGTTAAGCAAAAGATGGGCATCTTTTACTTTCAATTCATGGCTTATAACATACATACCCCTTTACAGAAGCATATCATAGCATATAAAAACCCATAGGGTATGTATATTATGAGGCTAGATACTGATTGATAAGAATCATTAGTTATGTTGGTTAAGAAGCCTTACAAACTCTGGTTCACAAGCTTTGCCTTCTCTTCCTCTGGCAGATCAAGCAGGAGCCTCTCATAGGTTCTCTCAAGATACTCTGGTATTATCCTTGTATCCCCAACAACTGGCATAAAGTTGGTATCTCCATTCCACCTAGGCACTATATGCATATGTAGATGATCTGCTATCCCAGCACCTGCAACCTTCCCTATATTCATGCCTATATTGAAGCCATCTGCCTTCAAGGCATCCTTTAGGATGGAGATACATAACCTTAGATAACTGAAGATCTCAGCATACTCTTCATCATTAACCTCTCTAGGATCTGCAACATGCCTGTATGGTGTTATCATAAGATGCCCATTGGTGTAAGGATATGCATTGAGTATGACGAATACATGCCTCCCTCTCATGAGGATGAGGTTCTTCCTATCCCTCCCTTCCCTTGGCTTTGTGCAGAATATGCATTGCTCATCTGATGGCCTCTCTATGTATGCTATCCTCCATGGTGCCCAGAGCCTCTCCACAGACCATATACCTAACTACTAATTATATATGTTGAGCGCCATTATCAGATTCATGCTTTACAAGATCAAGGATGCTGTAGATAGTGAGATGCAGAGCATAGTAGAGGATGCAAGGGAACTGATAAGGATACCTAGCAGGAACCCTCCTGGAGAGGAGAGGAGGTGTGCTGAGTATATACACTCAAGGCTCAAGGAGTTGGGGCTCAACTCCATACTACTTCATGAGCCATATGCTGATAGGCCTCAAGTTATAGCATATGCAAGGGATAGCAGGTTTGATGAGCTGAGGATAGTCCTGAATGGGCATATAGATACTGTACCAGAAGGTAGTATGGAGGGATGGAATGTAGACCCATTCTCTGGCATGATCAAGGATGGTAAGATATACGGTAGAGGGGCTGCAGATATGAAGTCTGCACTTGCAATAATGATGCATATCTGCAAGATTGTTGGTAGAAGAGATCTCCTGTTATGCTTTGCTATAGGGGAAGAGAGGGCAGAGCCTGGTACAAGTACCATACTGAAGCATGTTAGAAGACTAGGTATAGATAGGCTAAGGTATGGGATAGTCATGGAGCCTACATCTCTTAAGATAGCAACGTGTCAGATGGGTGCTCTTTGGCTCAACGTAAGGGTCAAGGGCAGATCAGCCCATGCATCAATACCTACTAATGGCATCAATGCTATAGTTAGAGCATGTAAGGCAATTGGTGCATTGGAAGCATATGCAAGGGATATAGCTAAGCGTAGTATAAGCAATAGCAGTAGTATGATAAGCAATGGCAGTAGAGCATGCATACCAAGATGCTCAGTTACAATGATAGCAGGAGGCGTGAAGGAGAATATCGTACCAGATGAATGCTCATTCACTATAGATAGAAGGGTAGCGCCATACGAGAGTGCTAATGATGTGATAAGCGAGATAAAGGCACTACTGGATGCATATGCAGAGGAGTATGAGATGAGCATGATAGCAGAGAGGAGCCCTGTATGTATAGATGAGTCATCGATCTTGGTTAAGGGTCTGAGCGATGCATTAGCAACTATAGGCATAACTGATCATCCAGTCTGCTGGTGCTTCCCTGGCTCTACAGATAATGAGCATGTAGTAAGGGAAGGTATAGAGAGCATAGTATGGGGTTCTGGAAGCATAGAGCAGGCACATGCTGCTGATGAGCATATAAGTATAGAGGAGTTGAGGTTGTCTACTTATGCACTTGCACTGTTACTATCAAAGCTAGGTTATCAAGAATAAATGAAGAGGATGGCTATAGTAATGGATCAAGCATATAAGGCTCTACATATAGATGGCAATAAGGAAAGAGAATGGATACAACTTTTTAAGATAGTGGATGCTAAGTTAAGCATCTTCAAGAGTCATTCATACTTGCTAAGATCAATATGATATACAAACATTGAATTGGCTATGGAGTACAGTACTATACTAATAAGTAGCAAGAAGAGAGGAGCAAGAGGATCAATTTAGCAATGAGGCTCGCATTGGCTAGACTAAAAGACAAGTTGGTAGCGCGATGAAGTATTATCCATCAAATGCTAACTAGCCTGTCTACTCTACAAGATCATATTTTTATACAAGCTCTATTATCTAGATTAGTTTGGGTAGGATGGATACTGAAGAGATAATGCATACAGCGTTGAGCCTAGCAGGTATGGATAGTATACCTGCAGATAGTGCAGTGCATGTTAAGGGCAAGGATATAAGGAAGGTTCTAATGTGTATAGATGTTGAGCAATCAACCATAATGCTTGCAAAGCATCTAGGCTATGATGCTATCATTGCACATCATCCAATAGGCAAGGCATACATAGACTTCTACAAGGTCCTTGATAGGCATGTTGAGTTCATGCTTAATGCTGGGATAGCAAGGGGTGTTGCTGAAGAGGCAGTGAAGGAGTTGAAGGAGAGGGTTATGCTTAGGGCACATACATCCATATACACACATGTAACATCATTTGCAGAGAAGGTTGGCATGCCATTGCTTAACATACACCTTCCATGCGATGAGTTGATGAGGAGAGCCATTCTGAAGAGCCTTGAGGCAGGTAGGGTTGAGAGGGTTAGGGATATAGCCTCTTCAGTTGAGCAGTTGGATGAGTTCAAGAAGGCAGATACAAGGGTTAAGGTTGTGCATGGTGATGAGGATACTCATGTGAAGAGGTATATGCTCGTTGTTGCTGCTGGTACAAATGGTGGGTATAGTGTTGCCAAGGCATACTTTGATCATGGTTATGATACAGTCATCTACCTTCACATAAGCCCTGAGGATCTTGCTAGAGTAAAGAGCAGTAACCTGAATGGTAACCTTGTTATACTTGGTCATCTTGCTGGAGACTCTCTAGGCATGAATATGCTTGCTGATGAACTTACAAGGAAGGGCTTGCAGGTTGATAAGTTGGGCATAATAGAATAAGAAGAAGAAAATAAGAATTATGAAGTAAGGAAGGGAATGGTATATATAATAGGATGGTATAGATTAGAGCGAGTCCTTAACAAGGATCTTCATAACCCTGCCCTTGACTATGGTCTTATCCTGCCAGTACTCCCTGCGACCTCTACTCTTCTTACTACTCTCATTCTTTACAAGGAAGATCACCTTGCAGTTTGTACATTCATATGCATGTGTCCTCTCCTTGTTCACTGCAAAGGGATTGCTTAGATCCCTTCTATACCATACCCTCTTCCTGCAGAAGAAGCAACTCACCATTCTAGCATAACTTCTAGATGTTAGAGATAAGGGCTTCTATCATGAGTATTTGCTGATAACGTTAACTACTCTTGACATTTCAGAATTCGAATTCTGAAATATTATTATAAGGGTATGCTTAGATGATGATATGCCAACTATTAGGTTAAAGCATGATCTTAGCGATGAGCAGTTCAAGGAGTTACAGAGGTACATGGATGAGATGCCAATAGAGTATATACTTGCAGGTTTAAGGTTCTCGTACAGGAGATGGCTTGCAAAGGAGCGTGGTATGCTTATGGTTGGTAGAAGGAGTAAGGTGAGGCAGGAGGTTGAGATGCTAACGCTAGAACAGGCAAGATGGAGGCTTGAGAACTGGAGTAGGATGATCAAGATATACAGAGAGAAGGGTTACAGTTACCCAACCATACATAGGATAAGGAAGGCACTCATGCGTATAGTTAACAGTTATAATAAAAATTAAGTAAATAACATCACATAGCTATCATATCCTTTGTACTGCTACTACTCTTACTACTACTGCTACCGCTGTTACTGCTACCATGGCTGCCAACCCTCCTTGTCTGTGTACGATTCATGCTAGTGCTAGTCAGCATATCCATATCTTCCCCCTTTATCTCTGGCAGAGAGAGTACATCCTGTGGTAGATCTGGTAGTTTTGCCTTTATGCTATCCTCAACTAGGCTTGTAGCCTCATCCAGTATGCTCTGAGCATCACTGCTAAGCATAGCGTTTATGGGTATGGTGCTATTTGATGCCTGTGCTGTATCAACCATTATGCTACTGAACATATCGTACATCTCCTGCATCTTCCCATCGAACTCAGGCATTATCCTGCTGAGATCATTCCCTATACCCTTCACCACAGCCATAGCAGGACTTAGGGTTACAACAACATCGCCTAGATCGCTTATTGTGCTTAACCTCAGGTTTATCTGCTCTAATGCAAGTCTGACATGGCTTACCATCCTACTCACCCTTCTAACCTGAGCAAGTTCGTTTGAGAGTATAGATGCATACTGCATATTCCTCTCCTGTATAGCCTGTGTTACCTTGCTGAATAGCATCCTATCCCTCTCAACCAACTTCTTGTGTATAGCATCAAGCCTTACTATCTGAGCCTGCATCATCCTCCTAGCATCCTCTATCCTTGGCTTCAGTGTAGTATTGCCATTACCATTACCCTTTATCTTACCTATACTACTACCACCATCATCATTATTATTATCATTCTGCCTAATCCACTTGAATACCACACTACCCTGCTACCATAGCACTTTTTTAATTCTGATGTTAACTCTAGTTAATCAGATAAGGTTCAACTCTTTGCCAACCATACTAAATACATCTACAACATGCTTCAGCATATGCTCATCGTGGAGTGCTGTAACACTAAGCCTTATCCTTGCTGAGCCCTTTGCAACTGTAGGGTACCTTACTGCTTGAGCAAATACACCATGCTCAAAGAGCATGTTTGCAAAGTCAATTGCAACCTTCTCATCCCCTATGAGTACAGGGATTATATGGGTTGAACCCTTCAGATTGAAGCCCTTCTCTGCTAGAGCATCCCTAAGGATCCTTGTATTTGCGATCAGCCTATCATGAACCCTTATCATCTTCCCCTCATGCTCAATGATACCATCTCTAACTATCTTCAGAGCCTTCAGTGCAGCCCTTGCAAAGAGTGCTGGTAGGGCAGAGGTGTAGATGAACGTTCTAGATCTGTTTATAAGATACTCTATCATATCATTGCTACCTGCAACGTATCCTCCAAAGCATCCTAAGGCTTTGCTCATACTACTGATTACAACATCAACATCATGCTCTGCACCCATATGCTCTGCTGTGCCTCTATGGTTCTTGCCATAGATGAAGTCACCATGTGCATCATCAACAACAAGCATTGCATCGTACTCTCTGCATAACCTGCCTATCTCATCAAGCCTAGCCATATCACCATCCATGCTAAATACACCCTCAGTTACTACAATCCTCCTTCTACTACTACAACCTCTTCTTGAATTGGTTGTTGTTGATGATGAAGATGATGAAGAAGGGGAGGATGGTGATGGAGATGAAGATGATGTAAGCAACTCTCTAAGGTTTGCTACATCGTTATGCTTGAATACCTTTATACTTGCCTTGCAAAGCCTACACGCATCTATTATGCTTGCATGGTTCAACTCATCGCTGTATATTATGCTATGCTCATCTGCTAGTGCTGCTATTGCAAGGCATGCCATATAACCTGTAGGATACACAAGTGCTCTATCCTTCACCTTATGCTTAGCAAGTTCATTCTCCAACTCAATAAGTGCAGGATCATTACCAGCAATAAGTCTAGAACTACATTGAGATATGCTACTCATCTTGCTTATAGCATGGTCTATAACCTCCTTGTTTGATGATAGGCCGAGGTAATCGTTTGAGCAGAGTAGTATAACCTCTCTTCCATCAACTATTGCCCTACTTGCATCTATTATCCTTACATCCCTAAGCCTCCTGTACAGGTTCTGCTCTGCAAGTTCTCGCAGTTCTTCCCTCAGTTCACTTGCATAGTTCATACTTGGAGGTTCAAACTTCTTATCATTGCTATATCCTGCTCAGCAGTGTTGCCATTAACTGTAAGGTAGCCATTTGTTATTATCCCGTTGGCTCCAGAGAGCAGTGCTTTACTCTGCTTATCTGCTAGATGCATCTCCCTACCCCCTGCAACCTTAAGTATACATCTAGGCATTATGAACCTGAATACTGCTATCGTTCTAAGTATATCATCAACTTGCACTGGATTCATGCCTTGCAATGGTGTACCTTCTCTAGCAACAAGGATGTTGATAGGAAACTCCTCTGGCTCAAGCATGCTTGCCTCAAATGCAAGTTCCAGCCTCTGCTCTACACTCTCCCCCATCCCTATTATACCTCCACAGCACAACTCTAACCCATGCTCCTTTGCCAACTTTGCTGTATTGAACCTATCAAGCCATGTATGTGTTGTGCATATCCTGCTGAAGAAACTCTTGCTACTCTCAAGGTTGTGGTTATACCTCTTAACCCCTAATGCTTTAAGCCTCTCAGCCCTCCTAGCATTAAGGAAGCCTAGAGAGCAGTTCACATCTATCCCAACCTTATCCCTTATTGCTTTAACGGCAGAGCATACATGCTCGAACTCATCACTGCTAGGCTCACGCCATGCGCATACTATGCAGAAGCTCCTTGCCCCAGAGCGCTTTGCTGCATCTGCTCTAGCAACCAACTCCTCCACGCTTAGCAATGGGTACTTGCTTATCCTTGCCTTATTCCATGCAGATTGTGCACAGAATGCACAGTTCTCTGAGCAGTTTCCAGACTTTGCATTTACAAGTGATTCAACATCAACCCTATCGCCATTGAACTCCCTCCTTATTGTGTTTGCTGCATCAAGTAGATACTCAAGGCTATCCTTGCTTGTATTTATTAACCTGAGAGCATCGCTCATGCTTATCCTCTTACCAGATAGTATATCGCTCATGCACCGCTGTATTAACTCTCTCTCAAGCATAGGAGAAGAGTTTGTGAACCACTAAATAAATCTTGGTTCACATTAAATGCTAGATTGAATGATTATGAACATCAACTAAGAGAAAGAAAGGAAGGAAGGGAGGGAGGAAGAAGATTCATACGTCATAGTTGGTTAGCCATGCTATCTGCTGTATACCTCTTCCTGTATATGTACAGGCTTATATGCAAGGAGTGATAGCAGCAAGTATAGGTAGTATATGCTCTGGTATAACATTGAAGGATATCAATAACTTCTGGTTCACTTTCTTGATACCATTACGCCATCCTCATAGAAGGCTAATCTCTATATCCAACTCCCATAACCCTAACTCATCTATTGCTATGGTTGGATTTGGTTCTAATGCAGACCAATTAGGTGCAGGGAAGTTTATTACTGCTGGAGCAGTTGTTATATCTATTGGCACTAGGCTATACTAGATCACAGTTCTGATCCAACTCAGTTCGTTAAGAGCAGCATTGTAAGTTTAGATAATGCTTATTGCGTTGCTTATGCTTGCTACCAACAGCATTCCTATTATATATACAACTATCTTCCTCATTGCTCATAGTATATATAAACTTTTTAGCCAAATTAAGAGAAAGTAACAAATCTTCTATAACATGAATCAGGTAATATTGCTGCGCTTTAATATCATCTACTGCTCATTCCTACTGCTATATCCCTTATCCTCTCATACCAGTTCTCTGCCTTTACTATACCACTTGCAACTAGCACACCTTTGGAGCCTAGCCTTATAGCAGTGTTAGCATCTCTACCATCAACTATACCTGCACCACATATAACCTTGCTCCTCAACCCTAGCCTACTTGCCCTCTCAACAGATCCAGTTATAACATAAGGCTTGCTCTTGCTTACAGCATTCCCTGTACCTATAAGCTCTGGTGGCTCTATAGCAATATAATCTGGCTCTACTTCTAATCCTGCTATAGCATCTATCTCATAAGGCTCCCTAACACATACAACTGCTAACATGTTGGATGAGTGAAGAGCATTAACTATATCCTTTATCTCTTCAAGCAAGAGTCTATGCTCGCTATGATTGACTATTGAACCTGCTATGTTGAATGATCTGAGCATCTTTGCTGCATTGTAGCCTGTTGTGCTTCCCTCTCCCTTTGCATCAACATGCTGAGCTATAACTGGTATGCTAACATGCTCTGCTACAAGTGCCAATGCAGGGTTTGGTGGGGCAACTGCTATACTATCAAGCAAATCCAACTCCCTTGCTACTCTTTCAGCCTCTAAAGCAAGCGCTAGGCATCTCTTACCACTAACCTCCATGTAGTTCTTGAAGTTAATGATCAGGATTGGTTCTTGCAACTTGCTCCTTCTCTTCCTCCCTTGCTGCTTTAGCCTTGAACCTCTCTCTAAGTTTCTTCATCCTTGCTTCATAACCCTTGTTGTACTCCAACTCCTCAGGTACAAGCGTAGCAGGGTGTATGAAGCCTTGAGCCCTCATCGCTAATGCCCTCTCAACAGCAATACTCCTTATGTAATCCCAGTCTGGAGTACCAAAGCCATCGAATGGCTCTGTTAGCACACCATCATGCATGCTGAATACTGCTGCACTAACTATTGGTATGGAGTAGTTAAGGCTTGCTGCTGTATTCAGTCTAACAGGCATCAATGGTAGATGATGGCTACCCCTAGTGTTACCAGCAACGAAGTGAGGGTTGCTGAATGCACTGCACGCCTCTTCAGTTGCAGGGAATGCCCTTTGAGTTCTAACTATTGCTATGGGATCATCCTTACCAACGTATGTTCCTGCTATGTTATGTAGCCTATCAGTACTAGCACTAACTATTGGTTCACCCTTCTTGCTGTATATGCTCTCAACAACATAGCGAGCAGGGTACATGAGCGCTGCTTCAAGCTCTGGCTTATCCTCCCATAGTCTTAGTTCTGCTACCTCCCCAGTTAGAACATCCATAACATTGAATACAACACCCTCAGCAAGGTCTGGGTTTATTATTATTCCTGTATTACTAAGGCTATCAACGAACATCTTGTAGAATGGAAGGTTGAATGCCCCTGGCTCAGTCTTATCAGCAGCAAAGACAACTAATGCCTCATTTGCCCTCTCTTCAAACTCCATCTCTGCTACCCCTGGACCCATACCTTTAACATTGCCAGAGAATGAGTCCTTGAGTAGATCCTGACCAGCACCATAGAGACCTTGAGCCTTTGCAACCTTTGTTCCCTCAATGAATGCATCCCATGCAAGTTGATGAACTCTAGCATTGCCTACACCATGTGTATGGCTCATAAGGATATGGATATCATCACCAATGAACCCAACGTAGCAGTCTATTAGCAGTTTACCCTTCTCAGCCATCACGAACTCCTCAACACGCTTGAGCAGTGCATTGCTAGGCCTTGTATGCCCCCCAACTCCTCCTATATCTGCCTTTATTGCAGATAGAGTTATCTTCATGCGCTAGAGTATACATGGCTAGGTTAAATATTTATCCAGATTAAATGCTAGGCAGGCTGGGTTAGGATTAGTAGATAATTATGGTGTGTATCAAGGCTAGATCAATCTTATCCTTGGCTCTAACTTACGCTCCTTTAAAGTGTAGAGGTTGTAGTACTTACCCTCTCTAGAGTCCCTGTAGTTCCAGATATCCCTTCTTAACCTCAACTCCTTGAAGGATCGTTTGAACTCCTCTGCCAATGCATCATACACCCACTTCCCTATAACTATCTGCCATGGCTTTGCAAGTTCTACTATCTTTGCAGTTATGCTCATAGTATAGCCGAGAAGATCAAGCGTACCTCCAAGCCTAACTATCTGGTTCTCTCCAAGGTCTATACCTATCTTTATCTTCAACTCTGGATAGCCATACTCCTTCAGCACTTGGTTTATTGCATACCTTGTTATGTTGAGCATTGCTCTTGCACAGTTAACTACCCTTGCACATGCCTCACCAGCATCCCTTCCAACTGGGAAGAATGCTATAACACAGTCACCAGCATATTTGAGTACATAGCCATGGTATGCTGCTATGATGTATGACATCTCCTGCATGAATATCTTGATAAGGTTTGCAAGTCTATCTGCAGGAAGGGACATACTCATGGCTGTTGAGTCAACTATATCAGCATATAGCACTATAACATCCAACTTCATGTTTATATGGCTAGCAAGGTACTTCTCCGATGGCGTTATTACGCTATCGAACCTTAACCCATCCTTGAGCATCTTCTTAACCCTTGCTTGGCTCTCTACTATGCTTGAGTATAGATCCTTCCTGCTCTTTCCATCATTCCCTACACCCTGTATTGGCTGCTTTATCATCTCATCAAATATAAGTTTGAGTGCATCCTCTGGGATGAATGTATTGGTATGGGTATCAAGATACCCTACCTCACCATCTATCGTCTTACGCTCATACCTCTTTGGATCTAACTTTATGATGAGTTCGAACTTATCCTCTCTATTGCTACCCCTCATCACCTTCTCCAGTGTAAACTCCAACCCTTCCTTCTCTTCTCCTCTTCTCCTTCTTCCCTCTACTCTATTGCTCTTAGATGGCATGTTACCACACTTGCTCTAGCACTTATCTCTCTTATATGCTACTTTAGTTAATTAATTAATTATATTGCTTTTACACGCTTTGCTATTGGAGGTCTAACCTTCCTGAATATCCTGAACCCACATATACACTTCAACTCTGGTAGGCTCTTCAACTCCTCAGATGTTGTTCTTGTACCACACCTTATACACTCATACACAACAATACCCTGTTGGTTTGAACCCTCTACCCTTTCCATCTAGGCTTATTGTTGGATGAGATCAATTTAATCGTTATCAACACATTAGCCTAAAATAAATAAAAACAATTAGAAGATCTTACTGCAAGAGAACCTCTATTATAACCTCATCAGGTATCTTGAGCCTCATCAGCTGCTTCATTGCCCTATCATCAGCTGCTAGATCTATTATCCTCCTATGTATCCTCATCTCCCACTTGTCGAATGTATGAGTACCTTGCCCACTTGGTGCCTTCCTTGTAACTACATTGAGCCTCTTTGTAGGCAATGGCACAGGACCCTTTACCTTCACACCAGTCTTCTCCCCTATAGCCTTGATCTCAGAGCACATCTGCTCCAACTTTGCTAGATCTGTACTAGCCAGCTTTATCCTAGCCTGTTGAACCATCTGTGATCACTTTATAATTAAGCCTTGGCTGCTACCTTCTCTAGAGTGTACTTCTCTGTTATCTCCTCAACTATCCCTGCTGCTATAGTAGTACCCATATCACGTAGAGCAAACCTTCCAAGCTCAGGGAACTCCTTAAACGACTCTATACATAGTGGTCTAACAGGTCTTATCTTGACTATTGCTGAATCTCCACTCTTCAGGAACTTTGGATTTTGCTCAACAACATTACCTGTTCTAGGATCTATCTTTGATATGAACTCAACGAGTGTTGCTGCTACCTGTGCTGTATGAGCATGGAGTACTGGCGTGTATCCTGGAGCAATTGCTGTTGGATGATATATGATTATAACTCTAGCCTTGAACTCCCTTGCAACTGTTGGAGGATTATCTACTGGACCTACAACATCCCCTCTCTTTATCTGCTTCTTATCTACTCCTCTTAGGTTGAAGCCTATATTATCCCCAGCTATAGCTTCCTGCATAGGTGTGTGGTGTGTCTCTATGCTCCTTACCTCACCTACTGCACCTTCAGGCATGACTATAACCTTGTCACCAACCTTCATCCTTCCAGTCTCTATCCTACCTACTGGAACTGTACCAACACCAGTTATGGAGTATACATCCTGTATTGGTAACCTTAATGGCTTGTTCACTGGCTTCTCTGGCTCAACGAACTCATCTAAAGCCTGTAATAGTGTTGGACCATCGTACCAAGGCATCTTATCTGACTTCTTAACAACGTTATCACCAGTCCAGCCAGATGTTGGTACAAACCTAACCTTTGCTACATTGTAGCCTATACTCTTGAGCAGGTTTGTAACCATAGCCTTGACCTCCTCATACCTCTCCTTGCTGTAGTTCACAGAAGAGTCATCCATCTTGTTTATACATACTGCAAGCTGTCCTACTCCAAGGGTTCTTAACAGGAAGGCATGCTCCCTTGCCTGCCCACCAGGCTCAACTGCAACCTCAGTCTCACCCTTCTTTGCTGATACTACAAGTATGGCACAGTCAGCCTCTGATGCACCTGTTATCATATTCTTCACAAAGTCCCTATGCCCTGGAGCATCTATGAGGGTGTAGAAGTACTTGTTGGTCTCGAACTTCTGGAATGCAAGATCTATGGTAATACCTCTCTCCCTTTCATCCTTCAGCCTATCAAGTACCCAAGCGAACTTGAATGTATCTCCCTTGCCAGTCTTCTCAGACTCCTTTGCATACTCCTCTATCGTCCTCTGATCTATCAATCCTAGGTCATATAGCAACCTACCTACCAGCGTTGATTTGCCATGGTCAACATGCCCTGTAACTATTAGATTCAGATGTGGCTTCTTGCTACTACTCATACAGGTTAAGTGTAGCAAGGGCTTTATTTGTATTTCTATTGCTACTTTATGCTAGCACCATACAAGCATTCCATGCTGTAAACTTAATAAGTGACTGCCTTGGTCTCCTCTACCATGCATAAGAGAGTTGTATTCTTCGATGAAGGTAAGGGATTAGGGAAGAGACTGCTAGGAGGCAAAGGGGCAGGGCTTGCTGAGATGACTGCTCTAGGTTTGCCTATACCTCCAGGGTTCACGATAACTACTGAGGTATGCAAGGCATTCTATGCAAATGGTAGAGAACTTCCAGAAGAGTTGATGGATGAGGTTAGGCAAGCAATGAATAGGCTAGAGCAGTTAACAGGGAAGGGTTTTGGTAGCACAAACAATCCATTGCTTGTATCTGTACGCTCAGGAGCAGCCATATCAATGCCAGGGATGATGGATACAATACTCAACCTAGGATTAAATGATGATACTGCTAGAGCATTGATAGCAAAGACAAGGAATGAGAGGTTTGTATGGGATGCATATAGAAGGTTTGTACAGATGTTCGGCAAGATAGTGCTGGGGATAAACGATGTTCTCTTCTCAAATGCTTTGGAGGAGATGAAGAAGAGCAAAGGTGTAAAGCATGATAATGAGTTGGATGCTGAATCCCTTAGGCAGTTGACTGAGGAGTTCAAAACTATATGCATGAAGCATGGCAAAGAGTTTCCTAGCGACCCCTACAAGCAGTTGGAACTTGCAATAAAGGCTGTATTCAATAGTTGGATGAGTGAGAGGGCAGTAGAGTATAGGAAGTACTACAAGATAACCCCAGATATCGCTGATGGTACTGCTGTAAACGTTGTTGCAATGGTCTTTGGTAATATGGATGAGAGGAGTGCTACTGGAGTAGTATTCACAAGGAACCCAGAGAATGGGGAGAAGAGGCTCTATGGTGACTTCCTTGTAAATGCACAGGGAGAGGATGTTGTGGCAGGGATAAGGACCCCAGAGCCCATAGAGAATCTAGCAAGGATTATGCCTGATGTGTATAAACAGTTGGTTGAGATATGCGATAAACTTGAGAGGCACTATAGAGAACCTCAGGATGTTGAGTTTACTATAGAGAGTGGGAGGCTGTACATACTCCAGACCAGAGCAGCAAAGATGAACGCTATAGCAAGTGTTAAATGCTCTGTGGATATGGTTAGAGAGGGTATAATAAGTAAGGAGGAGGCTCTTCTAAGGGTTAATGCAGATGATCTAGAGCAAGTATTGCATAGAAGGGTTGATCCAAAGGCAGAGATAAAGCCTATAACTGTAGGGATAGGCGCATCCCCTGGAGCAGCAAGTGGCAAGGTTATACTAGATACGAAGAGGGCTATAGAGCATGCAAATAATGGAGAGCATATAATCCTAGTTAGGGAGGAGACCAAGCCAGAGGATGTACCAGCATTCTTCAAGGCAGTAGGTATACTAACCAGCAAGGGAGGCAAGACAAGCCATGCTGCTGTAGTAGCAAGGGGAATGGGTAAGCCATGCATAGTTGGATGCTCAAGCATAGTAATAGATGAGGAGCATAGGAGGTTCCTAGTTGATGGTATAACTGTTAATGAGTATGATACAATAACAATAGACGGTGCAACTGGCAGGGTATACCTTGGAAGGGTTCCTATGGTTGAACCAGAGCTTAGCAATGAACTCAAGGAGTTGCTTGCATGGGCTGAAGAAGCAAAGAGGCTAGGGGTTAGGGCTAATGCTGATACACCAGAGGCAGCAGCAATAGCAAGAAGGTATGGGGCAAAGGGTATAGGTCTATGTAGAACAGAGAGGATGTTCAACTCAAGTGATAGGCTACCAATATTCATTAGGATGATAATGGCTAGGAGCAGTAAGGAGAGGGTTGATGCTCTAAAAGAGTTGATACCTATGCTCAAGGAAGATGTAAAGAGCATCCTCAAGGTTATGGAGGGCTACCCTGTAACGATAAGGCTACTAGACCCACCTCTCCATGAGTTCTTACCAAGGCTTGAAGATCTTATGAAGTCTGTCTATGAAGGCAAGGATGATAATGCTCAAGTGATGCTGCAGAGAGTAAGGGAACTTGCAGAGGTAAACCCAATGATGGGGCAGAGGGGTGTTAGGCTAGGCATAGTGTATCCAGAGATATACGAGTACCAGATAAGAGCGATACTGGAGGCTGATGCTGAACTCTTGAAGGATGGTGTAAAGGTTGAGCCACAGATAATGGTGCCTCAAGTAGGCATCAAGGAGGAGTTGGAGGTAATAAAGCAATTATTCTTGAGGGTCAAAGAAGAGGTTGAGGAGAGGTATGGTATAGCATTGAATGTGAAGTTTGGAACAATGATAGAGGTTGTTAGGGCATGCATGACAGCAGATAGCATTGCTAGTGTAGTGGAGTTCTTCAGCTTTGGTACCAATGATCTAACACAGGCTGTATTCTCATTCAGCAGGGAGGATGTTGAAGGCAAGTTCCTTCCTCTCTACCTTGAGAAGGGTATACTTAAGAGCAACCCATTCCAGACTCTAGATAGAGAGGGTGTAGGCAAGGCAATGAAGATTGCAGTAGAGCAGGGAAGGGCAGTTAATGCTAGGCTTGAGATAGGGATATGTGGTGAACATGGAGGGGACCCAAAGAGCATAGAGTTCTGTGATATGATAGGCTTGGATTATGTTAGTGCTAGTCCTCACAGGATACCAATAGCAATACTTGCTGCTGCTCAGAGTGCTATAAGAATTAATTCTCGTAGATAGATATATTATAAGTATAGTAGATACTAGTTCACTTATTTATAATAAGACGGAGAGAATAGAGAGGAAATAGTACTATTATTAATAATTACTGAGTTTGGATTGAAACATTGAAATGACTGCCACATAGACAAGACAATAATGAATTGACTATATTAATTAATAGATGAAATAAAGAAATTAAATAATAGTGATATATGGATCAGCCTTCATTTCAGATCTGCTTCTTCTCTCTACCTCTCCTGTATAAGAGCAGTGATAGGAACCCTGCACCAACTATACCTGCTACTCCTGCAACAGTCTCTGGCACTACTTGGAATGATGTATTGAATGTAGTTATTATTGGATCACCAACCTCTGTCTCTACCACTACTGCATATTGACCTATAGCATTTGTATTGCAATTATTACCACTAAAGTCATCAGGATATGTTGCTGTAAAGTAACCATTTGCTGGCACTATTATTGGCAATGTACCATTGTAGTTGCATATATTGCCATTAGGAGTTGTTACTGTGAGGCTTATTATCTTGACTGGGTTATCAACTTGTGAGTTGAATGTTATTGTTGCTGAACCTCCAACAGGTATAGTCTCTTCACTTGTGCTTAGAGTTGCTAATTGTGATATATCATCATACTCACACCCGAGTACAGTATCGTCTTGATCACTTGCACATATATCCTCTGCTCCTAGCGTAAATGTTTCAGCATCTATCCCATCACCATTTATGTAGTCATCATCTTCACCACCATCTTGAGCATTGATTATATCATTGCCACCATAAGCTGTATCATTATCCTCTCCTCCCCATATATCATCTCCAATAAGATCCTCACTATCAGTCCCTCCATCTAATGTATCATTACCTCCATATAGTGTATCATTGCCATCCCATCCATTTATATCATCTCCATGAAGCAAACCACCACCCTCACCACCATCTAGCTTATCATTACCCCCAGTAATAGTATCATTGCCAACATCTCCAAATATCCAATCTGCATAAAGAAAATCAAAACTATGCCCTCCATCTAATGTATCATTACCTCCAGTAAGCTTATCATCGCCAAGTCCTCCATCTATATCATCTCCAAAAAGCCAATCCTCACTATCATCCCCTCCATTTAGCTTATCATTACCTCCAGTAATAGTATCATTGCCATCCCCTCCAAATATATCATCTCCAGAAAGCTGGCCCTCACCACCCTCACCACCATCTAATGTATCATTACCTCCAGTAAGCTTATCATCGCCAAGTCCTCCATCTATATCATCTCCAAAAAGCACATCAACATCATTCCCTCCATCTAATGTATCATTACCTCCATATAGTGTATCATTGCCATCCCATCCATTTATATCATCTCCACTAAGACCATCATGACCATCATTACCACATAGTATATCATCTCCTCCATTCAATACATCATCGCCATTAGTTCCCTCCAGCCCATCTCCAATAAGAAAATCATTACCATCTAAGCCAACTATGAAGTCATCTCCTTCCTTGCCATATATGACATCATTGCTATTAGTACCAACTATGAGGTCATTGCCACTTGTGCCATTGTATGGATTAAGCCCTGTACTTGGAGTAACAATCCTTACAGTATATGTCTTACCATCAAGTGTTATACTATCACCATCTTCATATACTGTTGTACCATTATCAACCCTAACCTCATCCTCTGTATCATCATCAAAGTCACCTCTCTCTATTGTATGACCATTACACATTGGTGGCTGTTGAGCATACACCATTAGCCCATCTGTTATAGTCATAGATACTACTATTAGAAGTAGAATAGCAGTAGTAGCAACACCACTCGTACTAGTAACGCTCTTCTCTACCATTTTAAATTATAAAATATTGATACTTTTATACTTTATGGTGCAAATGTTATGTATTATCTGTTATATAACTCATATTATAGAAGATAATGGTAAATCTATATATTTCCTATTTTTGTACATGACTCAACTTTTAACATATGTGCTATTACACTGATTATATTGCTCATAATCTAGAATGTTATGATAGGTATGCTTTGTTTGTGACTAACTAAATAAGTAAAGAAAAACGCAACGAGGTATTACCATCTCTTATTGTAGGTTCCTTGATATTAGTATTGTATCCTCTCCTATAGGATCAACATAATATTTCTCTCTTTTACTATTTGTTCTCTTATTTTTCCTCTTTCCATCATAATATTATAATTATGGTGTGTTAATAAACCCTTCTATACTCATCCACTCCTATCTTTATATCCTGAAAGAGTTCAGGATGCACTATCTTTGCTAATATCTCTACTCCTCTAACTGCTCTATGGCTTGGTCTACTAAAGTATGCATTTGCATCAACCACATAGACCTGTTTATTCTTCACAGCATTAAGGCTGAACCAACCATCGTTCTCCTCAACCTTGTAGAACTCCTTTAACGCTTTATCTACTGTGAAACCACAAGGCATGAACACTATAATATCTGGATCTGTATCAAGGACCTCACCCCAAGAGAACCTCCTCGATGGTTCTCCCCTTCTACTTACACAGTTCACAGCATTAACGAGTTCAACCATCTGGGGTACCCAGTGCCCTGCTGTAAAGAATGGCTTGAGCCACTCTATGCATAGAACCCTTGGTTTAATGCTAGCCTTCATTGCCCTAGCACTTATCCTATCTATTCTAGACCTTAATTCAGTAAAGAGTTCCTTACCCTTATCCTCAACCCCTAACTCCCTTGCAAGTTGGATTATACTATGGAGTATGCCATCAAGGTCATGGGGGTCAAGCATTATTAGTCTAGGTTGATAGCCTAGAGCCTTTCTTGCTCTTGCAATCTCATTCAGGTAAGGGGAGCATACCTCACAGATGCCCTGAGCAACTATGACATCTGGTCTTAACCTCTTCAGGAGTTCATCATCAACAACGTATATATCCTTACCATTCAGCACTAGTTCCCTTATCTTTGCATCTATCTCCTCACTACTCATGCTTGATGGATCGAAACTGCTCTTAACGACCTTTGGCTTACTAAGCACTTCTTCAGGGTAATCGCACTCATGTGTAACACCAACTATGCTATCCCCTAACCCTAGAGCATAGAGCATCTCCGTTGCACTCGGCAGGAATGAGCATATACGCATGAGTCTATGAAGATATGAAGATATTTATCGTTTATTGTAGATCTATAGTAGCAATAAGATGGGTATCTTAAGAGAATATAGATATAAAAATAAGATTGATTAGGCAGACCTTGCCCTCTTTATTATCTCTATCAACTAATCAAGCTTAGATGTATATGGGTTTAGTTGCACAACTTAGATAGTAACTCGCTAGCATTACAGTTAACCAGCAAGTCAGTTAACTAGCACAGTTAACTAGCTATACACTATTAAATATGAATTATGCCTATTATTATCACTTCCCCTTGGCATATAATATAATACCCATTAGAGTTATACAACTTGATAAGAACCTTACCAGCAGGAGTATAGACTATTGCTTCTCATTTTTGCTCTTTAGCATATCTCCTCTAATTAAAAGGAAGAAGTACTGATTCTATACAATAGTAGATAGATAAAATACGCTATCATCATTTATTTGGTATCTTTCTTTAGATCCTTGTATGCCCTTGGAGTAACTGCAAATCTCCTGTTAGCATCCATATGGTACCTTATCACTAGGTTAGGATCCTTCTGCCTTCCTGTGAGTATACCAACAACTATATCATCACTCTTTATAACCTCCATCTCCCTCAACTTCTTTATCCCTGCTGGAACAGCTCCAGATGCAAGTTCACAGTCGAAGCCGTTGAGCCCAACAACAGCCATACCATCGTACATCTCTCCATCACTTACCTGTTCAACAACACCATTGGTGAACTCTAACGCTCTTAAACCCTTCAACAGGTTCGCTGGTCTACCTATCTGTATTGCAGTTGCATCTGTTCTAGGTCTTATATTCTGCTTATCCATGTATGCATAGTACTCCCCTATAAGTTCAAGATCAACCTTGCCCTTGTTCCATCTCAGCGCTCTTCCATTGAACTTACCATTGTAGAGTGTATATAGTGTGTTTGCACCTTCAGCATTTATTATTGCTAACCTTGGTACCTTCTTTATCCATCCCCACTCGTAAAGTTCCATAAGGCATTTCCCAGCACTAGATGTGTTGCCCAATGCTCCTCCAGGGTATACAAGCCAGTCAGGAGGGTTCCAATCAAGGTACTCTAACGCTCTATACACTATTGCCTTCTGCCCCTCAATCCTGAACGGGTTTACAGAGTTAACAACATAAGCATTGCTACTCTTAGCCTCTCTAAGCATTATCTGCAGTGCATCATCGAAGTTCCCATCAACCTCTACAACCTGTGCTCCAAACTGTAATGCTTGACCCAACTTCCCTATTGCTATCTCACCTCTAGGCACATAAACCTCGCATAGTATACCTTCATTAGATGCATACATTGCTGCTGAGGCTGATGTATTCCCTGTAGAGGCACACATTATCTTCTTCACGTTAAGCATCTTTGCATGGGTTAGTGCTGTAGCCATACCGTTATCCTTGAATGATCCACTAGGATTGTAACCTTCAGGTTGTAGGAAGAGACAATCCTTATCCATACCAACATACTCTGCAACCTTGCTCATCTTGAATGGTTTTGATAATCTTCCTTCAGCACCATCAAGAGATACTAGATACTTCTTACACTCCTCATACTCTTCCGTATCTATCTGGGCAAAGTTTATGAGATCCCTGAAGCGCCACACACCACTCTCATTGTATATATTGTTGCCATGGTTCCTTCTAGCATAGAATACATCCTTTAGGCTCTTAGATGGTGTAGAAGCATACTTCACATCAAGAGCATGACCCCGCTCGCATGTTATCCTGAACTCATCTATAGGATACCTCAGCCTACATGCTGGATCTATGCACTCTTGGTAAGCCTCCATCCTCATAACCCTAGTAAGGTATCTATACCTACTTATAAAGCTAGGATCTCCACTTATATCTTATGATACTGAATGGTAAGCCTCTTTGGGCCAGATCTAAGATGAAAGTTTATACAGCATTTACACTCCTTCTCAAAGCATTCCCTATCAGATGTATGGTTACATATACCACATTCGCAATGTGCCATGATATATTATAAGCATAGCATAGATTTAAATCTATAGTAAGATAATCCCTTACATCATACTTCTCTATATAGTTATATAGTCCAATGCTATTGCATTTGCTAGAAGATCATTATGCCTATACCCAACTATGTAGCCATTCTTTATCTCTGATGGTGCAACCCATCTGTTTGCAGAGCTGAAGTACCTCTTGCTCCTTATCTCATTCTCTATCTCCTCAAGGTCAAGTTCCTTTTCTGTAACCTCGTTCGTTCTTAGGTTCCTTATTATCACAAGCACCTTCTTAACAAGCACTCTATGCCCAAACTTGAATGCTGCTGGATCTCTAGCATTCTCCACAACCTCAAGTAGTTTCAACTTGAACTCCCATCTGTTTAGTGCATCTCTGCTGGTTATAAGCCTCTCATCAGTGTAATAACTCATAAGATATAAGCATTAGAGGATGGTTAAAAATTTTATTAATGCGTGATGTTGATGTTACTACCGCTTTACCGCTACTACTACCTCTATTTATCCATCCATCTATTTCTTACCCTCCCAAGGCATAGCGAACATATTGAGATCTAGCCTAATCCTTCTCCCTACACCACCATTATTTGTAATAATTGCATGATCGTCGGGATGAGAATCGTTAAGATGTATGTAAAGGCTCCCATCATACCTGCATGCTATATATGCCTTCTTACTGCTATTCTTATCATTATCATCCTTACCCTCCCCCTGTGCCTTCATCATAACTCTTCTTACTACATCATCACTATGCTCCTCCTCACCCAATCCCAATTGGTAGTAGTACTCCTGCAGTGCTCTATGCTCATATGTGTATGCCTTCTTCCATCTCTTGCTCATGAACTTCAAGGCAAGTATAGCATACCTATGCCTGTATATGGTGAAGAGGTTGAGCCAGTTTATGCACCTTGCTACCTGCTCTATAGGTACCTTTATAGTATCAGTACTTGTACTCTTTGCCTCTATTGCAAGCATTATACCTCTAGTATTGTTGACTGCTATAACATCTGGTAGCGAAACGCTTGGGCTTCCAAGCCTTATTGCTTTCCAACCATTACAGGAGTTTATCCTTCTAACCAGTTCATGCTCAAAGCTGTAGCCTCTCTGCCTCCTAGTCCTGTTTGTCCTTACACTATCCATCCCTTCAACCATATCTATGCAATGCTAGGTAAATTAAGTATTTGATGTATAAGCAGATAATGACTTGAATAGGTAGTAAGGCTTGCTACCCTCATCATCTACACCACATCCAACCATCATTACTTGAGAGCCTACACCTACACTGTAACCATCCTCATCTATAATCCTACCAAGTAGCCTTATTCCATTCTCCAACTCTATTAATGCAAACCTTGCATCTCTTAGGTGTGAATCAGCAACTACTATAGCCCTGCCCTTGATCTCATTTATGCTTGGATTCATCTCTACCCACTCCACATCACTACTCAAACATCTCCTGCAGAGGGGGTTAGGGGGCCATATGGTTAATGAGCATGATCTACATCTAGCAATTGCAAATACACCCCTTGAGAGCGCATCCAAGAACCTCTCCATACCTACTAGAGCAGGAAGAAGGGAAAGATATACTTAATCCTTGCACAGTACTCACCATATGATACTTTCAAGAGAGTTCTACTCTAGAGATACTGTAGAGGTTGCAAAGAGCCTACTTGGGAAGATGCTTGTAAGGGTTATAGATGGCAATATACTCTCTGGCATGATAGTTGAGACTGAGGCCTATACAAGGGATGATCCTGCAAGCCATGCATATAGAGGTGTAACAGCAAGGAACAAGGTTATGTTTGGGGATGTTGGACATGCATATGTGTACTTCATCTATGGCAACCATTACTGCCTAAACGTAGTAGCAAAGAGCAAGGATATGGAGGCTGGTGCTGTGCTCATAAGGGCAGTAGAGCCTATACAGGGTATAGAGTTTATGATGAGGAATAGAGGTAGATCTGCTAGGATAAGTATTGAGATGCTAACGAATGGTCCTGGCAAGTTAACCAAGGCATTAAGCATAGACTCTAGGCATGACGGGCTTGACCTTACAGTTGGTGGGGAACTATACATAGAGGAGGGTCGGAGCATAAAGGATAGGGATATAGTAGCAACAGGTAGGATAGGTATATCTGAAGGTATTGATAGGCCTTGGAGGTTCATAATAAGAGATAACAGGTTTGTATCAACAAGGAAAGGGCTATTAGCAGTTGGTTAAGGCGTGATATAATTTGCTATATCATAGCTTGGATTGTTTGTATGATAGTACTTGATGAGATCGTACAGCATCCTGTTTATCCTCTCTATAAGCATAGAATCCCTCATGTACCTCTTCCCCTCATACTCTAATATCTCAGATATCTCCCCTATGCTCATCATGCTCAGATGTCTAGGGTAGGAGAACCTAACACTGAACCTGTTCATGGTTATGTTAACATGGCCATCCTTGTTTATGTACACCTTCTCAAAGTAGTCATGCATCATCCTAACTATGGTTATAGAGTCTTCTCCCTTGCTTATCGAGTACTTACTTCCTATTCTCATCGTTTCATAGTACATAGGATTATATTCTATAATCCTAAATACAAATATTGCTATTGCAGAAGGTATACAGTATAAAAGTATATTAACAGGACTTTATAAACAGGTCTCCACTTGCATGTAATGAGTGTATATAACCTCTCACCTATTCTTGCCTTCTTTACCCTCATCTCCTAATACATCATCATCCTCATCACCACCATCTTCACCTTCTTTATCATCTACGCTAGTAGAGTTCAATGTCCATGGGAATATCTTACCTACTATCTTGCTCCAATCAACCTTTATCATGAAGTATATAGATACACCTATGAGCACTGCAGTAACTATTATCGAGGCATAGAAGAGTGGTGTATCCTCGCTGCTCTCAACATACTCTAGCAGGTTGAACCCCATCCTAGTACCCCATACAACGGCCTCAGATATGAGCATCTTCCCTGCAAATAGAGATGTAAAGAACATGAATGGATTGTACTTTGCTAACCCTAGTGGTATATACACTATATCATCTGGTATAGGGGTTGCTGCTGCTATGAATGAAGCATACCATCCATACCTCTTGAGCAACCTCTGCAATGGTCTCATCCTTGCCTTACTCTGTCTACTTATGAACCTCCTCCCATAGTAACTGCTGTAGAAGATTATCACCTTGGCTATGCTTGCGCCCATTGCACTTGAGAATGCAAGGAGGTGGGGATCGAACTTTGGGTCTATACTCATTATAGCAAGGATTGGGAAGAATGGTATTGGTACAAATATTATTATGCTTGCGATGAAACTTATGGCAAAGAGGCCTATATAGCCTAGACTATCTGCAAATACAATCAACGTATTTATTATATCTGATAACCCCATACCTTCCTTCTCTATCTATACCTCAGTATGCCCGTGCAAAATATGCCATCTTCACTGCACTCTTGCCACAGTAGATGCATCTCCCCTCTTGCTTGTAACTTACTTCACCTTCATCATGGGAGTTGAATGGTATAACCCTTATATCAGCACCAGTCTCCTCCTTTATCCTCAACTCACACTCTTGTGAGCCACACCAGTACGCCTTTACGAAACCATGCTCCACATGGTTCCTGAACTCATCATAACTTAAGGCAGAGAAGGTATGATCGTTAAGGAACTTGAGTGCTCTTGCATATAGGCTATGCTGTACATCCTCTAGCATATTTGTTATCACATCTAGCAACTCCTCATCTCCTACACTAACCTTCTTACCATCATCCCTCCTTACAAGCACTACCTTGCCCTGCTTAACATCCCTTGGACCTATCTCTAGCCTTAATGGGATACCCTTCAACTCCCAGTCATTGAACTTGTAGCCTGGTGTATACTCCTCCCTATCATCTAGATGCACCCTGAACCTATCCTTAAGCATAGCATATACGCTCCTGCACTTTGCAAGAACAGCATCCTTGCTCTCATCACCATAGAAGATTGGGATTATAACTATCTGTATTGGTGCAATCCTTGGAGGCAGTATAAGACCCTTATCATCACCATGAACCATCACAACTGCCCCTATCAAACGCCATGATATTCCCCATGATGTCTGCCATGCATACTGCTCTCTATCATCCTTATCAAGGAACTTTATGTTGAATGGCTTTGAGAAGTTCTGCCCAAGGTTATGCGATGTGCCCATCTGTAGTGCTCTACCATCTGGCATCAATGCCTCTAGAGTTAATGTGTAATCTGCACCAACGAACTTCTCCTTCTCGCTCTTGTACCCTGCTATCACTGGTATGGCAAGGTACTCCTCCATGATCTCCTTGTATATTGAGAGCATAAGCATTGCCTCCTGCTCAGCCTCTTCCCTACTTGCATGTACTGTATGCCCTTCCTGCCATAGGAACTCTGATGTCCTTATCAATGGTTTAGTTGACTTTATCTCTGCCCTAAGTGCTGTATTCCAGAAGTTGATCTTTAATGGAAGATCTCTATAACTCCTTACCCACCTTGAGAATATCTCATACGCTAGGGTCTCTGATGTAGGTCTTAGTGCTAGCCTCTCACCAAGTTCATCATTGCCAGCATGTGTAACCCAGAATACCTCTGGTTTGAAGCCCTCAAAGTGTTCAGCCTCCTTACTCAGTAGACTCTCTGGTATTAGTGTTGGAAGGAATGCATTCTGGTGCCCAGTCTCCTTGAAGCGCTTATCTGCTATCTCCTTTATCCTCTCCCATATAGAATAGCCATAGGGCTTGAGTACGATGAAGCCCTTGATTGGAGCATAGTCTAGAAGGTTGCTCTTCAGCACAACCTGTATGTACCACTCTCCAAACTCTATATCCTTCTTCACCGTAACCCCTAACTCACTCACCTACATCTCCTCCCTTCTTTCAGTACAGTAGTTACCACCATTTATATAATGTTAAGCAGTAGTAGCAAGAGGCTCCCCCTTACAGTACACCTGCCCACTTATCCTGCTTATGAAGTTTGGGCATACATAGCACTCTATGAAGTTAACATCCTTGCCCAATACTGGGCATTCTACATACTCCTTCTTCATCCTTGACAGCATCTTTGCACTTAAGCCTTTTATCTTCAACTTACCCTTATCATCCATCATACCCAACTCCTTCAACTCACTCTTTCCTGCTTCAGATATCCTTATGCTCTTACCCTCCTTTACCTGTACAACATACCTATGCTGTATCTCTCCCTCGCTCTCGCTCAATACATTGCTAGATGTATGTATAGAATATAAGCATTGATGAAAGGAGTTATAGGATGATGGGTAACATGCTTACACTTATATAGTCTATCATTGCTGTTCATAGCAAGCATGCTTGTAGTCTTCGATGTAGAAGGTGTGCTCTACGATGCAGAGTATCTACCAATGCTGGCAAGGTTAGTAGGGAAGGAGAGGGAGGTTATGGAGATAACCATGAAGGGTATAAAGGGCGAGATACCATGGGAGGAAGGGTTGCTCAGAAGGATAGATGCTATAAGAGGCATAGAGTATGATAAGGCATTAGATATTGCAAGGAGCATGCCCATAATGAAGGGTGCGAAAGAAGCATGCTCTTATCTCAAGAGGATGGGCTTCAAGATAGTTGCTGTATCAGGGGGGTTCACAATAATAACAGATAGGCTAAAGGATGAGCTCAAGTTGGATTATGTTGCTGCAAATGAACTTATATTCAGGGATGGGAGGCTTGTTGGTGTTGATATACAGGTTGATTCTAGGAAGGCAAATGCAATAGCAAAGGTGATAAGGGAATGGGGTGTTAAGAAGGAGCATATAACCACTGTTGTTGATGGAGCAAATGATCTAACGCTCTTCGATATAGCAGGGCTTAGAGTTGCATTCAATGCACAGAGTATAGTGAAGGAGAGGGCTGATGTTGTCATAGATGAGAAGGATCTAACCCTTCTCATAGGGGTTATAGAGAGGCATTACAGTGCACTGATAAAGCGATGATAGGAATAAGATAAAGTGCTATTTATTAAATGCTATAGGAGATTATTGGTGGTATGAGCAGGATAGAGGTAATACCTGTTGCAGTTAGTGATCCAAATGTTGCTGAAGGATGTGATCTTGCATCTTTGATACTTGATTCCCTAAAGGTTAATGGACTCTCACTTGAGGATGGGGATGTTGTAGTAGTTACACAGAAGATAGTCTCCAAGGCAGAGGGCAGGGTTATTGATCTATCAGATGTTATACCATCGGAGCGTGCAGTAGAGATTGCAAGGGAGCATTGTAAAGATCCTAGAGTTGTTGAGGTTATACTTAGAGAGGCTAGGAAGGTAGTTGCTATAAAGGATGGGGTGATAATAACACAGACAAGGCATGGGTTTGTATGTGCAAATTCAGCGGTTGATGGTTCAAATGTTGAGGGTGAGAGCCTTACCATGCTACCACTAGATCCAGATGTATCTGCAAGGAGGATAAGGGATGGGCTGATGAAGGCTACTGGCAAGAGGATAGCAGTGATAATCTCAGATACATTTGGGAGACCATTCAGGGAGGGGCAGGTTAATGTGGCTGTAGGTATAGCAGGGGTTAAGCCTTTGATTGATTATAGGGGTTTGAGGGATATGTATGGAAAGGAGTTGAGGGTAACAAGTATAGCAGTAGCAGATGAGATTGCATCTGCAGCAGAACTAGTCATGGGCAAGAGTAAAGGAGTGCCAGTAGCTATAGTTAGAGGTCTTGAGTATGAGTATGCTGATGATGCATCAGTTAACGAACTTATAAGGGAGGAGAGCAAGGATATCTTCCTTAGGCTAGCATTAAGGGCTTGATATAATGATGCAAAGGTTCTTCCTGTTACAAGTTATAATTGTATACAGCCTATCTTCTCATTAATATGTTGATTATATCATATTATACTTGCTATGATGATATGGACTGTCTTGATAAATAATTATTTTTTACACAATCACAAAGGCACATATTTAACTACCTTGCAGTTACTCCTATGAGTAAGACAAGGAGCAGGATTGGGAAGGGTATAAGCCCTAAGATGGCAGCACTTATAATACTTGTTGGTGTTGTAGCAGCAATAGTTGTAGTAAGCCTACTCATCTATGCTGAGAGGAGCAGGCAGGAGAACTATGTTATAGCCATACAGAGGCTGAATGCTGAGGCTAAGCAGATAACCGAGCATTACAATAACGAGTATGCCCTCTGGGAGAAGGGTTTGATAGACGATGCTAACATGATAGATATAATTGATAGTGTTATGATGAACCAGCAGAGGATCATAGATACCATGAAGAGCCTCAACGTCCCCGATATATACAAGGAGGCACATGAGTACAATGTAAAGTCTTTAGAGTATGAGTATAAGAGCAATGAGCACTTTAAGAATTATCTTGCTAGCAAGGATGAGGAGGAGTTGAAGAAGTCTAATGAGTTATTCCAACTCTCGTTCGAGTATGAGATGAAGGCCCTAAGCCTCTACAGAGGCAATGGGCTATTCCTGCCTTAAGATAAAACATTAAATCTTGTATCTAACAACTCATCACATGCTTGAAGAGTTAAGGAGGAAGGCTATATTCCAGAATACGGTTGATGTATGGATAGCATTGTGCACTGAGAAGGGTAAGGAGTGGAAGGATGTGGAAGGGTATAGAGCATTCATAAACCATCTCATCAAGAATAATGTTAGGATGAACAGGTTCCCCTTGTGCGTTAAGGATACTGGAGGTTATGAGCGTAGCAGGGATAAGGTAGCACTCCTAGAAGCATTATCTACAATGAATACGCAGGATACCATGGTGTATGTGGTTAAGCTGGATGATAGTACTCTGAAAATAATAAGTAAATTTAATCCTGATGGTATATGATTAATTATGTGCTGTAGTAGCAGTACTCCCTGCATATGATAAGCGCTTGAATGGTGATGGTAGTAGTAAGGGTAGTAAGATTAGTGCAAGCATGACAATAACTGCAATTAACAATGTTGTATAGGCGAGTGGGAACTCTGGCACATATGTGAATGCAACCTCTGCCTTTTCATCTTCTCCATTTATGTTATCTATTATTAGAGTATAGTTGCCTTGAGCATCAAGTATGTAACTCTGAGTTCCTGTAACGTTCTTCCTTAACGTATTACTTAACTGATCTCCATTAATAGCAAGTACAACATCGTATCTAACATCATCAAGAATATTGCCTTTATCATCCATTATGGATACAACGAACCGTGATTCCTTGCCTACATCTGATGGATACCAATCTATCATAACCTTATACTTGCCAGTTGTGCTTGTAGATGTTAACTTTATGCTACCAGTGAACTCTCCTATACCTATTATGCTTGTTGTATATATATCTGGCCTTAATGCAAGGCTGCTTACTGCAAATACCTTCAACTCATTGGTGCCTTTAGATAACCTGCCAGTATCATTGCCTTCAAGCCTTATCTCAAACCTACCATCTCTTGCTGGTTTTATATGCCCATCTATAACAACACTACCGTTTACATCCTTCAGGAAGTAGTATATATCAACATCTTTGCTGAGATCAACACTAGTACTACCCTCTATTCTCACACTACCAGTTATATCAACACTCTTGCCTCGCTCTATGGTTAATGGTGCATTTACACTTGCTATCTTTGCAAGCATTGGCTGCTTGAACATATCCCAGTGCCCTTTCTCAAATGGATAGGTTGCATCCCTGAACGCCTTTATAACTATGGTCCTTGCTTCAGGGTTGTAACTCTCAAGGTAGAATGGTCCATTGCTTATCATTGCATGCCTCTTACTATCTATCCATCCTATAGATGCATTGTATCTAGCATTAGCATCACTAACGCTTACCATACCCTTAAGTGCATTAGGTATTAGATTTGATGATCTGAACTGTGTTAGAGCATCCTTCACAAGGTTAGCATCATCAGCAATTATCAGAGAGAGCCATGGTATGTTCTTTGCATTTGCTTGGGATCTAGAGAATGCTGCCTTACCATCGATTACAGCCTTCTCCATTGCAGCATAAACCTCCCAAGGCATAGTAGCCCATACACCTGCATAATCTGCTATGTAGTTTGGATCAAAGTGCCAGTAATCAACATAAACCTCTACTGTATCATCATCTACAAACCTTATACCCTTTAACGTATTTACAAACTTCTCTGCAGTTGCTGTATACTCTGGATCATATGTTGGATCATCATCACTCTCCTTTGTGCCCCACTCGAAGAGGAAGTATATTGCATATAGGATATCATTCTTATCCATCATTATGCCATGATGCCACTTGCTATACTTCAGATCAAACGTTACCTTACTTTTTGCCTTGACATCATCACCAACCTGCTTCCACTGCTCAGTATATGCATCCCATACTATTGCATCTGCTGGAACATCCAACTTGTCATCTGGGCCTCTAGTATCAACATTCCATGTTGCTCTAACAGGTATAACATCACCTGTGTATGGATTGAAGAATGTTGCTGGATCTACTATTGCACTAGATATTCTGGTTGAGTACCAATCTCTAAGTCCTCCAACTGGATTCCATGAGCCTTGATATATCTGTTTCATCCCAACCTTCATTACACCTGTCTCTGTCTTTGCATTGATTAGGCTGAACCTACCAGTTATCCCTGCACCAAAGTCCTGAACCATACCATCAACACCCTTACGCACTATGTATGGATCTATTGTACTTGCTATGAATATCCTTACAGATTCTTTAACACCTAACTCTACACTCCTCCTTAGCAATGAGTCCCTCTCATCCTTGGATGCATACTTGTCAGTGAATATTCTCTCAGTAAGATCATCCAACTCCTTATTCTCATAGTTCCAAAATGCATTATTCTGGAAACCAGGCATATTTGCAAACCATGGAGCATACATCTGTGCTGCTAGAGATGCATCGTATCTTGTGAATGCTGATCTTCCCCAGCCTTCAGTGTATAGATGCCATCTCAACTCCTTAGGATCTGAGCCATATACTTCGTTGAATGCTTTGTTAAGATCCCCATATATCCTCTCAACGGTGAAGCCCAACCTCTCTAGATCAGTTGCTATTATCTCTCCTAGTGTCTTCCTCCTAGGATCATCACCCCTTATGAAGAACTTAACCTGTATAGGTTTGTCATTGTAGTACCATTTGCCATCTGCTCTCTTTGCTGCTCCAGCATCAGTCAGTGCTTTGCTTACCATCTCATCTGCTAGAGTTCGGTTGTACTTGAATCCAAACGACTCTATAACATCTATGAGTACTATGTAATCTGGATCGAATTGGCCAAATGCAGAGTACATTGGTGCACCAAATCCCTTGAGTACTTCATTAACTATGAGATCTCTATCGATGAGGTAGTTCATTGCATACCTAACCTCCCTTATAGAGAATGGATTGAGTGCATCTGATGCTGGTGCTGGGTTTAGGAGCAGGCTCAATGATCCTCCAGGGGCATCGTATATCGTTATGTTAGGATCATCCTTAAGGCTTTGCACAAGATCCAATGGGAGCCTCCAGAAGTATGTGTCTAGATTCCTTGCTCTAACCTCATTTGTAGCAACATTCTCATCCAGATAGTGTATGAACTGTACCTCATCTAGATATGGACCCTTCTGTTGTTGCGCATACACATGTGATGGCGATGGTAATGGTACAAGTAGTAATGCAATTAATGATGCAACAACAACCACTACCCTAATCTTTGGATATGAGTCTTTTATCCTCTTATCTGCCATCACGTTATCTTTATAGAGTAAGAGCAAATAAATATTGCTATAGCATGGGTATAAGCAGGTTACTCTTACTCAGAATTATACCATACATGGATGGACTAATCAGCATGGATGAACTATCATCACAAACAGGTATAAGCATAAGCGTATGTAATGCTATGCTTAATGAACTTGTAAGCAATGGTATAGGTAGCATGGAGGGTGAAGGATACGTTAGATTCACACATATGGATAAGATAAATGCTGTAGTACTTGCAATGAGGCTTAATGCTAGCATGGATGAGGTAGCAAGGGTGCTACACTGGAAGGACTTTGAGATGCTTGCAGCAGAGATACTTGAGGCTAATGGCTACTCTACAGCAAGGAATGTAAGGGTTAGAGCAAGGCTAGGACTAGTGAGAGGTTCTAGAACCATGATGGAGGTTGATGTTGTTGGTTTAAAGTATGTTGATTACAGGAATACAGCATTATTGATTGACTGTAAGCATTGGCATTACATAAGTACATCAGAACTTGCAAGGGTTTGTGAGAAGCAGGTTATCAGAGCAAGGGCATTCATTGCTGAGAGAATGGATGTTGATGATGCTATACCAGCGGTAGTTGTACTTAACGATACTCCATCCTTAATTGATGGTGTACCTATAGTTCCAATAACAAGGTTTAGAGAGTTCCTGAACGAACTCTACTCCATCATAGATGACTTGAATGTGGTTAGGAGGTTGGAGTTAGAAGGTTAGGAACGTTGAGAGCATCATCACAATGAATACCAGAATGCTAGCAGTTATAGATGCCTTAGTTATACTCATTGCTCTATCTAATGCATACGAGTAGTTACTGAACTGCTCATCTCCCATTATCTTTACTAACGTTCTAGATACTCTTGCTTCATACACTGCATCTGTTGCAGATGCTAGCGCATCCTTGCTTAAACTAACCAGCATTGATCTTAGTTCATCTCTATTGGTTACACTACCAAGGGGGAAGTAGCCCATCCTGTTCCTTGCCTTGCCAGATGTGTAATGGGTATCTGATGTACATAGCATCACATACAAGTTAGAGTTGTTTGATGCTACTACTTCTCTTCTTATGCTCTGCTCTAGATATGCACTCAAACCCTTAACAGCATTGTTTGCATCAACCCATAGTATAAGCAAACCGTTATGATTACTGCTACTACCATTACTGCTGCTATTACTATTGCTATTGCTACTACCATCAACAATAAGCACTGCAATAGCGCTCATGCCAGCAGGACCAATATCATCGCTCTCATGCCATGCCCTTGCTACACCAACCCTGAACCTATGCTGTCCCATTTCCGTTAATGCATTTAAAGTTCTCTTACATGCATCTATCATATCATTGATCTCCTCACTACTCAAATCATCTCCCATGCAGTTATGAGCATCAACTATGAGCAGATCCTTGAATCCATGCTCAAATGCGTAATGCTCAACCTCATCCCTAATGCTCTTAGGTAGATCATCCATGCCTCTTGCTGATGAGAGTAGCAATAACGCTACCCTACCAAACGCTATCCCTGTTACCCTTGCATTATTTACCTGAACCTCTACAGATGCTGTGCATGTACTGCCTTGCTCAACTATACTATACTCTGCAAGTGAGTCAATGAACCTCTCCACCTCATCTCTAGATGGTAGGTTTGATGAGTGATCAGATATACCATGCATAACTGCAACTGTAGCAGTGTATCTAGCATGTATATCGTAGGGGAGATTGCTACCTCCAACTGGGTAGAACGGACCAGGATGGACATCTGGTAGCATGAGCATATCATACATAGAGTCTGATTTGGATGATCTACCAATGGCATGAGCATCATCATGCTCCCTCCTGAATGCAAGTATCTTTGTGCTCACAGTTGACTGCTCTGCCTTGCTAGCCATTATAGACTCCATGAGCCTAGCATCTCTCTCAGTCCAGGCAAGTAGGTAAGCCTGAAGTAACCTGAACGTACTCTCAACCCTTGGCCTCCCACTCCTATCTGCCATAATACACCATACAACTGCTATGCCTATAACTGCCATGCTTGTTGCTAGGGTTGGAGTATCCAACATCTGAATGATAGCATCATATGGCAGGAGCAGGAGTAGCATTGCCATAGGGGTTATTGGTGCTATAAGCGCTGATCTCTTTAGCGATGAGCCAAATACTGATGTGAATATGCATAATCTAAGTGCTACTGCAAATACCATACCCTCAATTAGAAGGGTATCATGATTACCAAGCATTGCAACAAGAAGTATGCTTAGTATTAGGACTGCAAGCCAGAGCATGAATGCAAATGCATTTGTATGATAAACCTTGCTCAACTTTGCAACTGGATGATCTTTGAGGAGTAGGTAATCTATCCTGAAGAGGAGTAATGCTATGCCCAGCGCTATAGGGATGAGTAGGAGATCTGCATCAACGGTGTATGCTATTACACTTATGCATGCTAATGATATGAGAAGGGAGGTTTTATGCGATGAGGGGTTGATTAGTGTGAGTGAGAACCTCCTATGTATTCTGCTTACAGAATCCATCTATCCATCATCGTATCTATCTACTCTATATTGGGAAGAGGATCTTTATGAGTATGGATATGCCTATAAGCCCTGATGCTACAGCAAAGACTATCTCTGGCCTAACCTTTATGCCTTTAGTCTCATCCTCGAAGAACCTTAAGAGCCCAGCACTGGATGCTGGTAGTGGTGCACCCTTCTTACTCTTCCTAACACTCATGTCTATAATCCATCCACAGTCTAAGGATAAATACCTTACTAATTGGTATATACTCTTGCATTATTGATAGATGGTGTTATTATGTTATATTGATATCATTGCTCATCATCTACTACCTCCCTTGCTCTAACCATTCCTCCTTTCCTATTCTTCCTCCTTCTCCTCCCTCTCCTTAACCTCCTTCCTTTCTCCTCTCTTCCCTTCCTCTTCCTCCTCCCTCTCCTCCTTGCCCTTCTCTTCGCTTACTTTTGCAAGTATCTCAAGGTAGTAGAGGAGTAGCCTTGCAATCTCCATCTGCCTTGCTATATCATTCTCTTGCTCAAGCATCCTTGCTGTACTGTTAACCTTTGCTATTATAACACTCCTTAGATCCTGTAATGACCCTGTCCTAGCCTCTTCAAGCACAGTCTCACTACCACAGTTTATGCATATCAACCTGCCAGAGTACTTCACCTGCACACCTCTACACTTGCTGCAAGCCTCCTTAACAAGGGTACCTCCCTTCCTTAGCATCTCTGCAGCTGCCTTCATGCTATCCTTGCTCAACAGGTATCCTCTCCACTCACCCAAATAAAAGCAATGACCATGCTTCCTAACATGCTTGTTTGCTTGCCTACCTGCCTAGCAAGGCTTAATAATGAGTACATATTAAATTCTTACATTAGATGTCTGTTATATGTAAGAGATGTGGACTTCCACAGGATCTGTGTGCCTGTGGAGAGTTGGAGAAGGAAGAGAGCAAGATAGTGGTAAGGTTGGAGAAGAGGAGGTTCAACAAGGATATAACGATGATAGAGGGTATAGGCGATCTAGGCGATATAGATAAGATAGTGAAGCATCTTAAGAGCAGGTTGGCGTGTGGGGGGACAGCAAAGGATGGTTATGTTATGCTCCAAGGAGACCATAGGGAGCAGGTTAAGAAGTATCTTATTGAACTAGGGTTCAACGAGTCCTCTATAGAAGTTAGATAACATGCAAGAGGATAGAAGGAGCAATAGCAGGCATAACAAGAGCGATGGAGTTGGCATATCCATAGCATGGAGGGTACTGCTATTCATCCATGCTGCCTTAACTCTGCTTATATCAGCCATGATGATTGCATCCTATCCATTGGGGGCATACCTTGTATTCCATACAAGCATGGGCTCAGGGTATAGGGAACCTCTGGATGGGTTCTACATGCTAGTACCATTACCAATTCAGATTCAGGCTAGCATAAGCATTGGGGATCTATTCATACTGCTCTGGTGCACATATCTACTGCTCTTCACACTACTCCTGCTCTCACCAAAGAATATGCTTAGTGCTATACTAAGGTTGGTACGCAAAGGAGATGATGGTTATAGCAGTAGTAGCAGTAACAACAGCATCAATAGTAGTAGCAACTATCTAATAACAACGATAGCATGGTTCTCCATACTAGTTGCATCATCCATAGCAATAGATCTACTACAGAATATGCTTGGTATAGAGATGGGCTCTATTGAGTATGAGGATAGGCTTAAGCACTTCGTTGATGCAACAACTGCACCACTAAGGGAGGAGTTGGGCTTCAGAATGATACTCATAGGAGTTCCAGCATACCTCTTCCTAGCAAGGCAAGGCTCTACACTTCTAAACGTACTATGGAGACCATATGAGCATCTTAGTAGGCATGGTAAGAGCATCCATCTACTCATAGTTGCAAGTGCTTTGCTATTTGGGTTAGCACATGTACTCTTCAGTACTGGCTGGAGTTACGGCAAGGTTACACAGGCTACACTTGGAGGCATAATACTTGGATGGTTATACTACAGGTATGGATTACATGCAGCAGTTATAGCACACTGGGCAGCAAACTACCTTCCTCTAACCTACCTATTTGCTGGAGATGCATTTGGCTCAGATGCCATGCTCAACATGCTGGAGTTGGTACTTGTATCCAATGGTATAGTTGCTATCTCGCTTAGGTTGAGAGCATACTTTAAGAGCCAATAAATAAGTACGAGTGCTAGCAAATCATTCTAGAGCAGGTTGTCAAAGTTGATTAAGGTGCTGGGTAATGTACGTATAGGAGAAGGGGAAGGGGTTGATTAAGCATGGCAGTGATAGGCAAGGATGAACTAACAAGGCTGATAGAGCGATACAAGTGTATACACCCATTCAACCCCATGTTACTTGATGGGGATGGTTACATACTTACAGTTAAGGATGATGTTACACTAAACTACCTAGAGCATAAGAACGTCATCTCTTACGAGGTTGTATTCACACCACCAAACTACGTAGCGCACCTTACAGCAAAGAGCAGATATGGTAGGCTTGGCTTATCATTCCTTAATGCAGCAAAGGTCCATAGTGGTTTTGTAGGAAGGATAGTGCTTGAGGTAGTTAACCTTAACAATGAAAGGAAGCCAATAACGATAAGGCATGGTGATCCATTCATGCATATAGAGTTCATAGAGCGTATAGGCAAGCCTAGTCCATATGAGGGAGAGTACCAATTCCAGTACATGAGTGATGAGGAGGTTAGCATCTACCTATCAGTGCTCAAGGAGTTTGGCTCTGCATTCAACCTTGAGAGGCTTGAGAGGATAGCAGCAAGGAGGGTAATGCAGACAAGTGAGTAGTGATAGGTAGGCATGTGTATTTCACCACATTGCCATGAATAATGTATTTAAGGGGCAACTATCCTCTATAGTATAGATGGACAAAGGTATGGATACCAACTACAAAAAATCTGCTTATAACTCAAACAATATCATAAAAATTGCTACAATCTTGCAAAAATCTCTTAATAATGGGAAGTGCAGTAGCACTGAGATGAGGGAAGTTAGTAGGTATATAATGCAGTACACAAGGGCTAACCTAGAAGATTGTATAAAGGGATTGGATGAGATCATACGCAATAGCAAAGATGATAGGTTGGGGGATGTGCAGAGTACTCTGCAGCGTATACTACATGATGTTAAGGGTATAGCAAGGGCATATGAGCATGTGATAGCAGAGAATGGGAGTGTAGATAAGGCTATACTTGCAGCACTCATAAATATAGATAATGAGATGACCTCCAACCTAAAGTTGCTCAACAACCACATTGCTAGCATAAAGGGTACAGAGATAAATGAGAACGAGATTAAAGAACTATCATTCCTAGCTGGAGAGATAGAATTGAATATAAAAGAAAGGGGCGAATTAATTAAAAAATTAGAGCTTAAGGGCCAGCTTTAGACCCTTGTACCTATTCCTTATAGTTACCTCTGTAACCCCTGCTGCTTCAGCAACATCCTTCTGTGTCTTATTCTCTCCATGCATGACACATGCTACGTATAGTGCTGCTGCTGCTAAACCCATTGGGTCCTTCCCTGCAGATATCTTTGCTTCTTCAGCCCTCTTCAGTATCTCTATAGCAGTTCTCTTTGTCTTCTCAGATAACCCTGCCTTGCTTGCTATCCTGCTAACACACTTGATAGGATCTACTACAGGCATCTGCAGATCCAACTCCCTTATAAGCAACCTATAGCATCTTGCTATATCCTTCTTCTTTATGTTGCTTGCATTTGCTATATCCTTCAAGGTTCTAGGGGTCTCAGTATCCCTACATGCAGCATAGAGTGCTGCTGCTACAAGTGCAGATATGCTCCTTCCCCTAACTAACCCTTTCTCTAATGCCTTCCTGTATATGTATGCAGCCTTTTCTATTACGCTTTCACCAACAGCAAGCTTATCCTTTAACCTATCAAGTTCTGAGAATGCCTGCCTGAAGTTCCTATCCAATGGCTCATGCACTTGGCTCCTACTATCCCATGTCCTTAACCTCTCTATAGTGCTCCTTATTGCAGTTGATAATGGCTTGCCAGAGGCATCCTTGTCTATTGGGCCTATAACAGTTGCTAAGCCCATATCATGCATTGCTAGGCTAGTTGGTATACCTGTTCTACTCCTATCCTCATGCTCCTCCTTGCTGAATGCCCTCCACTCAGGGCCTAACTCCTCTATACGCTCAGATACAACATACCCACAGTTACCACAGAACATCTCACCTGTTGCATTATCTGTAACCAATGGTCCCTTTCCACACCTTGGGCACTTATCTGATAACAGTGTTCTATCTACCACCATCTTGCTCACCATAAATCTTATATTCAACATAACTATACAAGATAGTTATATTTAAATCTTACTATAAACTTTTATCCTACCTTCTTCCTTGAATCGCTTGATTATAAGGTTTACTAACATGATAATTAACAGTTATGTTAAACAAAGGAATGTACTATAACAAGCAATGAATATTAAGATATCAGGCATAGGCTGGTATATGAGCGCTACATATGAGTTGAGGAGGGACCATGAGGTTATAATGCAGGTTCTTAATGCCATGGATACATTGAGGATGCTGCTCAGACAAGGCAAAGATGTGCCGTTGGAGGTTATCTATGATACCATAGACTTTGCTAAGAACTTCACAGATAGATGCCACCATGGCAAGGAGGAAGATGTACTCTTCCCAGCACTCAACGCTGCAGGTATGCCAAAGGATGAAGGGCCTATAGCAGTGATGCTTAGAGAACATAGGCAAGGTAGAGAGATATTGGCAAAGATAGAGGATGCACTTACAAGACATAAGCAAGGCTCATCATCTCTAGATGGAGTTATAGCAGGTATAGAGGAGTATATAATGCTCATGCAGCACCACATCTTCAAGGAGAATAACATACTCTTCAACATAGCAGATATGTTACTTTCAAGCAAGAGCAACGAACTTAACAAAGGCTATGAGAGGGTTGAGCATGAGGTCATGCATGATAAGCATGGACATTATAAGGAGATGGTAGAGAGCATAGTTGAGAGGATCGATGCGATGAAGTAAGGATATGCTCTACATAACTGGAGATAAGTGAAATAAATGACTAGCATATTCATTTTATAACGTACATTTTTGGTATTGTATGAAGAGGGCGAGATCTTTATCTCAGATCACAACATAATTTTACCATAAAGTTTTTATACAATGCATGAAGAGTATGGATATGGGTGGATACCTTTGGAGTAACTGATACTATAAATGTGAAGAGAGTAAATACCGCCCTTCCTCCATTCGATATCTTCAGATTCATACATGGCTCATATGAGAATGCATTCCTATTAGAGTCACTCACTGGACCTAGGGAGATGGCAGAGGTCTCCATAATAGGTTTTGAGCCATATGCAAGGGTATACTCTGATATGTCTAGACTCTACATAGACCATCTTAATGGTAGTAAGGAGTCTTACAAGCTTGAGGAGGTAGATACACTAGCATACTTGAGGAGTATTCTACCAAAGGTTAAGGATAAAAGGTTCAGGTATGCTGGTGGTGCTGTAGGTTATGTATGCTATGATGCTATAAGGTACTGGGAGAGGCTAGAATCTAGAATGCTTCACGGCTATCCACATATGGAGTTCTGCATATACAAGGATGGCATGGTATTTGATCATATAAACAGGAGCGTTTACTACTTCTGCATAGGTGATGCAAGAGAGCATATGGATCTGCTAAGGTATCTTGATGCTGGAGGAGGCTCTTCTGCTACTGCTGCTGTTGTTGATGCTAATGAGTATGATGATGGGCAGGGGTTTAGTAGCAGCAAGCCTATAAGGAACATGAGTAAAGAGAGGTTCATTAGCATGGTTGAGAGGGCAAAGGAGTACATCTACTCTGGCGACATATACCAAGTTGTGCTCTCAAAGAGGTTTGAGTTCAGGGTTAAAGGTCATCCCATACCATTCTACTCCATGCTTAGGAGCATAAACCCTTCACCGTACATGTACTACCTTAAGGTTGGGGAGAGGTGCATAGTAGGCTCAAGTCCAGAGATGCTTGTTAGGGTTACTGGCAATCTTGTAGAGACATTCCCAATAGCAGGTACAAGGAGGATAGTTGAAGGGGATGAGCAAGAGAATACAAGGCTTAGGGATGAGATGCTTAGGGATGAGAAGGAGTTGGCTGAACATACCATGCTTGTTGACCTAGCAAGGAACGATCTTGGCAGGGTGTGTAGATGGGGTACTGTTAAGGTTGATGAGTTGATGGTTGTGAAGAGGTTCAGCCATGTTCAGCATATGGTAAGTCATGTTACAGGTATGCTAAGGGATGATTGCGATGCTTATGAGGCATTCAGAGCAGTATTCCCTGCTGGTACTGTATCTGGTGCACCAAAGGTTAGAGCAATGGAGATAATAGATGAGCTTGAGCCTACAGCAAGGGGACCTTATGCTGGAGCAGTGGGCTACTTCTCATCTAATGGTAACTGTGACTTTGCTATAGCAATAAGATCTATGTTCATAAGTAATGGACGTGCGTATGTTCAGTCTGGAGCAGGGATAGTTGCTGACTCTAGGGCAGAGAATGAGTGGGCTGAGACTGAGCACAAGGCAAATGCACTGCTAGAAGCATTAAGGAGGGTTAATGCAGTATGAGGATAATCATAATAGATAACTACGACTCATTCACATACAACCTTGCACAGCAGATAGGGAGTATGGCTAACGTTATGAATATTGGTATAGAGCCTCTAGTCTTCAGGAATGATAAGATAACCCTTGGAGAGATACTCATGCTTGATCCAGACGCAATAATCATATCCCCTGGTCCAGGTCATCCAGCAAACAGGAGGGACTTTGGTGTATCTGCAGATGTTATACTCAACATGTATGATAAGTTGCCTATACTTGGTGTATGCTTGGGGCATCAAGGTATAGTGCATCTATTTGGAGGGAAGGTTGTTAGGGCAAAGACACCTAGACATGGCAAGACAAGCATGATAAGCCATAATTCAAAGGATCTCTTCCAAAGTATTGATAACCCGTTCAAAGCAACTAGATACCATTCACTTGTAGCAGATCCAAGCACCATACCCCCATCCCTTGAGGTTACAGCGTATGCCTTGGATGATGATGAGGTAATGGGTGTAAGGCACAAGGAGCATATGCTGTTTGGTGTACAGTTCCATCCAGAGTCTATACTTACAAAGAGCGGTGATATTATAATGATCAACTTCATCTCAATGGTGAAGAGATAGATAGATGGGTGAATGGATTGATGGATGTGTAGGAGGGGTGAAGATGATGGCTATGAGGAGAATGAAGGAAGAGAGGGAGAAGAGAGGAAGAGGAATAAGTTAAAGTAGGGAGGGATTAAGAGGCAAGAAAAGAAGGGAATTGGTATGAGCGTTAGAGATGCTTTAAGGAAGGTACTTGATATGCAGAGCCTTACCTATGAGGAGATGTGTGCATGTATGGAATCCATACTTGCTGGAGAGGCTAGTGATGTACTCATCGCAGCGCTCTTTACAGCATTGAGGATGAAGGGTGAGAGCATTGATGAGTTGAATGCTATGCTTGATGTCATGCTCAAGCATGCTATCAAGGTTAGGGTTGATGGATATGTTATAGATACATCTGGCACTGGAGGGGATAATGCTGGAACGTTCAACATAAGCACAGCAGCAGCATTCATAGCATCTGCCTCTGGCATAAAGGTTGCAAAGCATGGAAATAGGGCAGTATCAAGCATGAGTGGGAGTGCAGATATACTTGAGTACCTAGGCTACAACCTCGATACAAAGCCAGAGAAGGTTGAGGAGTGCATAGAGCATATAGGCATAGGGTTCATATTTGCACCTAGATTCCATCCAGCGATGAGCAGGGTAGCAGGTGTTAGGAGGGAGATGGGGATAAGGACTGCATTCAACATCGTAGGTCCTCTATGCAACCCTGCACTACCAAGGGCTCAAGTGGTAGGTGTATACTCCCCCACCATAATGGATAAGGTTGCAGGTATGCTAATACATGCTGGAAGGGAGGAGTTCATGGTTGTTCATGCTATAGATGGTATGGATGAGTTATCCAACACATGCATCAATAGGATACTCTGGTATAGGCATGATGCTGGTAGTATAAATGTAGATTTAGACCCCAAGACACTTGGATTGAGCACTGCAAGGAAGGATGACCTCATGGTTAGGAGCAGGGATGAGGCTGCTGGCATATTCCTTGATGTGCTGAAGGGTAGTGCAAGGAAGGAGGTTATAGATGCTGTACTCCTCAATGCTGCAGCAGCCCTTATAGTAGGAAGGAAGGCACCATCATTCAAGGAGGGTATAGAGGTTGCTAAGGCAAGTGTTATGGATGGGAGGGCATACAAGAGGTTAAGAGAACTTATAGGAGCATGTGGTAGTATAGAGAGGCTTGATGAGGTTGAGGATATGATTGCAAGGAAGCATTAGGTATGCTCAAGGTAATGATTATGGATGAGGATTGTGGATGATGATGGTTGAGTGGTGATGTGGATGAAGGGGAAGAGAATGGATGGAGGGGAGGGAGGAATAGAAGAAAAGGAGGAGGAAGAGCATGGGTATCTTGAGAGGCTTGTAGATGCAGCAAGGAGTGCAGTAAGATCAGGGCATTATGAATTTGGGTTCACAATACATCATAGGATAATAAGCATGCGTGATGCAATACTATCATGCAAGAGGAGTGGCAAGAATGCCATAATAGCAGAGGTAAAGTTTGCATCCCCAAGCATGGGTAGGATAAGGGATTACACTAGCCCTCAGACCCTTGCTAGGGATATGGTTGATGCTGGTGCTATGGCATTATCTGTTCTAACACAACCAAACTACTTCAATGGTTCTATAGAGTACCTTATGAACGTAAGGGTTGCTGTAGATGTGCCATTGCTCATGAAGGATATAATCGTGAGTAGAGAGCAGGTAGATGCTGCGTATAGAGCAGGAGCAGATTGCATACTACTCATCTCATCCATATATACTGAAGGGCTTGCAGATGATACCCTTGAGCGTATGATAGATAGGGCTCATGCTTATGGGTTAGAGGTTATCCTAGAGGTGCATGATGAGGATGAGTTTGATCAAGCATTAAAGAGCACTGCTGATATAATAGGCATAAACAACAGAGATCTAAAGAGCATGAATGTTGATGTAAGCAATACAGCAAGGATACTAGCCAAGCATGATAATAATAATAAGGCTACTACTAATAAGCCTATAATAAGTGAGAGCGGGATAAGTAGTGTAGAGCATATAAGGTACCTTAAGCAGTATAAGGTTGATGCATTCCTGATAGGCACATCTATAATGGCTAGTGATAACATTAAAAACAAGGTAAGGGAACTTGTTATGGCATGAGGCTCAAGCACTACCCAATCGATGGCAAGTTTGGTAGGTTTGGAGGCAGGTATGTGCCAGAGACGCTCATACCTGCACTTGAGGAACTGGAGAAGGCATACATGGATGCAAGGGATGATAAGGACTTTAAGAAGGATCTTGAGTATTATCTAAAGCACTACGCTGGTAGACCAACCCAACTATACCATGCAAAGAACCTAAGTGATGCAGTTGGAGGGGCAGGGATATACTTGAAGAGGGAGGATCTATTGCATGGTGGAGCACATAAGATAAACAATACCATAGGACAAGCATTACTAGCAAAGCGCATGGGCAAGGAGCGTGTGATTGCTGAGACTGGGGCAGGGCAGCATGGTGTTGCAACTGCGATGGCTTGTGCTGCTCTAGGGCTTAGGTGTGAGATATACATGGGTGCAAAGGATGCTGAGAGGCAGAGGCTCAATGTATTCAGGATGGAGTTGCTAGGTGCAAAGGTTAACAGGGTCTATTCAGGCTCTCAAACACTGAAGGATGCTATCAATGAAGCGTTAAGGGATTGGATAACAAATGTGAGAAACACTTACTACCTGCTAGGCTCTGTAGTTGGTCCCCATCCATATCCAATGATGGTTAGGGACTTTCAGAGCGTTATAGGCAGAGAGATAAGGAAGCAGTGTATAAGCATGATTGGAGGCATGCCAGATGCCATAGTTGCATGTGTTGGGGGAGGTAGCAATGCCATGGGCACATTCTATGAGTTCCTTGATAGTAAGGTTGACCTCTACGGTGTTGAGGCTGGTGGCCATGGTATTACAAGTAAGGAGCATTCAGCAACACTCTGTGCTGGCTCTGAAGGTGTACTTCATGGTATGCTAACCTATCTACTCCAAGATGAGGATGGGCAGATAATGGATACGCATAGCATAGCAGCAGGTCTAGATTATCCAGGGGTTGGACCAGAGCATGCATTCCTTAAGAGCATAGATAGGGTCAAGTACGTTAGCGTTACAGATGATGAGGCTGTAGATGCGTTCATGAAACTTGCTAAATATGAGGGGATAATACCAGCATTGGAGGCAGCACATGCAGTTGCATATGCTATGAGGATGGCAAGAGAGTATGGTAATGATGCAAGCATAATCATTACAGTATCTGGAAGGGGGGATAAGGATGTTGAGGTTGTCAAGCGTTATCTAGAGGAGAGGTCATTGAGCCATGAGCAGTAGCAGTAGTAGCAGAAGTAGTAACAACAACAGTAGTAGGAAGGAGAACCCAATAGATGTAAGGCTTAGGGAGGTTATGGCAAGAGGAGAATATGCCCTGATAGGATACATGGTTGCAGGGTATCCAGATGAGCATACATGCCTTGATCTTGCCCTTGCAATGATCGATGGGGGTGTTGATATACTTGAGATAGGTATACCATTCTCAGATCCAATAGCAGATGGGCCTACAATACAGAGAGCATCATACATAGCATTAAGCAATGGTATAACCCCACGTAAGGCATTCGATATTGCAAGGAGGATCAAGGATGCATCTAATACACCTCTAGTTGCCATGACATACTACAACATAGTCTACAGGCTAGGGGTTGAGAGGTTCATGTCAATGGCAAGAGAGCATGGAATAGATGGGCTTATAGTACCAGATCTAACCTATGAGGAGGCTGATGATGTGATAAGGGTTGCACATATACATGGCATGGATCTAATCTTCCTCGTTGCACCAAATACAAGTGATGAGAGGATTAATATGATAGCAGGTGTAAGCAAGGGCTTCCTCTACCTTGTATCTGTCTATGGCACGACTGGGGAGAGGGATAGGTTCTATGAGTACACAACAAATGCCATAAGGAGGGTTAAGGGGTTGATGATGGGTAGGGTGCCTCTAGCAGTAGGCTTTGGGATAAGTAGGAAGGAGCATGTTAGGCTAATGATAGATGCTGGTGCAGATGCCATAGTAGTTGGGAGTGCGTTCATAAATATAATAGAAAAGGGTAATAATGATAAAGATGGTATGCTTAAAGGTATTAGACAACTTGCATATGAACTGAAACAGGCAACGAAAAGGTTAGCATAACACTATATGATAATTACAATTAATGATCAAACAATTTCGTTGTATAACTATAAAATACGTAATATAGATGCTAATACAGGTAACGATGAAGAATAATCCGCCAGTAAATTTAATTGGTTTACGGTGCCTGAAACTACATTCTTGAGTTAGGCAATAAAACATAAGATGTTGATTGATACCTTCTCTTCTAACCATACCCTAAGGCTTGTAAGCAAGTTATCCTTGGAAGCTCGTATAGACAGGAGAGCAAGAGTGTGTATTTAACTAATGAATTAATCACTTGGCTAGTAAGTGGGTGCAATAAAAACAAAGTATATGGGATTATGATGGTGTCTTTATACCGTTAAACAAATACGCTTATATTAAGGGTTATAGTAAAAGTTATTGTAATATTATGATACTTCCAAATATAGTAATCTACCTAGTGATAACTATAGTAACGGCAATGGTATATATTCCTGCTGTGTATGCTGATGGGGCAATAGTTGAGATACCTAGGAATGCAGGAGATCCATCATTCGATCCCCAGTTTCCCAGACCTATAGAATGGTATATACCAACTAACCTTAGGATAACTGTTGGAGATACTGTTACATGGATTAATAATGATACAGTTACTCATACTGTTACTAGCGGGAAAGGTGTCAGTAGATACGAAGGTATAACTGGCAAGTTAGGCGTAGCAGATGGAAAGTTCGATAGCGGATTAATAGAGAGAGGTGAGAGATGGTCATATAAATTCGATGAACCTGGTACATTCACATACTTCTGTACCATCCATCCATGGATGATAGGGTCTGTAGTAGTTGAGCAGCGCATACCTGACTATCCTCACGATGCTAACGGTAACAGGCTTACACTGCCTGTAATGACCATAACATCAGATAGGAAGTACCATGTTGGTGTAGCATGGGCACCTCCTGTTATAAAGACAGGGGAGAGTATAGCATTCATAAACGACTTTTTTGATGTTAGTGGTACAATAAAGCAGCATCTACTCAAATACTATTTTGTACTGTATCAGAATGGAAAGGAGATATATAGATCCCTTGGGTACTCTGAGAGAGGTAGCGATGTAAAATACTTTGTATTCTCTGAACCTGGACCAATAATTATAAGGTTTGAGGAGATAGGAGGTAGCCCTGATAACAATGCAGAGTTCAGCACCATAGTTTATGCTAACGATGATGATAGTACTATTGCCTTTACAAGTACTATATCTACAGCCAAGATTGATACAGTTATAATTCACATGATAACATATGCAGGTATAACTGGTCTGGTAGTTAGTGCAGGAGTAATATATTGGTGGTTTAGAAGAAGATAATCTACTACATAGATTGACTGTTAAATTACTAATATGCTAGATTGTGCTTTGTTTATAACTCCTGGATAGTCATCTATTAACGTTAGACAGCGTTATAAACCATATTAAATTTATGATGCATACTCTATGCTTATATTCGCATCTCATGCACATTTCATTCGTAGTTGTAACAAAGCACCATCTTTGACTCCATGAATGATTAAAGATAAAAAATATGTTATGCCTAATTCATAGCCTATATCTATATTGAAACCCTCTCGCCAAGGTAGATTTTTGGCTATGCCAAACTCATTCACGAGCCTACTTATTATGCTCATTCTTTTCCATTCCAGAAGGGCAGTTCGATATTCACATAAAGTATGTTCTTATAAATTTTGATATATAGCATATATGTTGAAGCCCCTCCTTCTTTTGGTAGTACCATATGATAGAATGTTATATCTTCTATTCTTCTTGCATCTGCTTTACTAGTGATTATAATGTTGAGCGCATCAATGTACGAAAAATCTTTCTATATAATATATGGACTAGATTCTATAATTATCATAATTATATATCAATTCTAGATGTTACTTGTTGTATATATTATTACTATACAACTCTGGATGATCCATAGATAACTACTGCAATAGTAAAAATGCCTAACAAAAACGGTTAAAAATGGTTTCAGGAGTGGAACCTTATGCTGGATAAAAGATCTGCAATAGATAATAACACCACTATAGACATTACTAACAAGAAGAGCAAGTACATATTCGTTACAGGCGGAGTCATGTCTGGCCTAGGCAAGGGTGTTGTTACAGCATCCATAGCAAAACTCCTCCAACTATACAACCTGAAGGTATCATGCATGAAGATAGACCCTTACCTTAACGTTGATGCTGGAACCATGAACCCAATGATACATGGAGAGGTATTTGTAACAGATGATGGAGGGGAGTGCGATATGGATATTGGGGCATATGAGCGCTTCCTAGACATGAACCTAAGCAGGGAGCATAACATAACAACAGGCAAGGTATACTCTACAGTAATAGAGAGGGAGAGGAAGGGTGAGTACCTTGGGCAGTGTGTACAGATAATACCCCATGTTACAGATGAGATAAAGTCTAGGATAAGGGGTTTAGCAGCAAAGCATGACCTTGATGTACTTGTGGTTGAGTGTGGAGGTACAGTAGGGGATATAGAGAGTTTACCATTCCTTGAGGCTATGAGGCAGATAAGGCTTGAGGAGGGTTCAGAGAACGTGCTCTTTGTGCATGTCACACTTGCACCATTGCTTGATGTTGTTGGGGAAGTGAAGACGAAGCCAACGCAGCATAGCGTACAGGAGTTGAGGAGGATAGGGATACAGCCAGATATAATAGCAGTGAGGAGTAAGGTTATGTTAGATTCAAGTATAAAGAGCAAGATAGCCTTATTTGCAAACGTTAGCATGCATGATGTTGTATCATGCCATGATGTTGACTCTATATATGAGGTACCTGAAGTACTCCATCAACAGGGTATAGTTGAGAGGATCAAGGATAGGTTGAGGCTTAACATAGATGCTCATAAGTTCAGTTGGGGCTCATGGAGGCATGTTATCGACTCATACAGGAATCTAAATGATGAGGTAAGGATAGCCATGGTAGGCAAGTATGTAAAATTGGCTGATAGTTATGTTAGCGTTAACCAAGCGCTAAGCCATGCTGGTGCAATGCTAGGCTATAAGGTAAAGATAGACCATATAGATGCTGAGTTGTTCGAGCAGGATAGCAAGAGTATAAGCATGTTGGATGATTACTCTGGCATCCTTGTGCCTGGAGGGTTTGGGAAGAGGGGGAGTGAAGGCATAATAAGAACTGCAGATTATGCAAGGCTTAAGGATATACCTTACCTTGGCATATGCTTCGGCTTCCAACTTGCTATAGTTGCATTTGCAAGGAGTGTATGCATGCTAGATGGTGCAAACTCTACAGAGTTGGATGAACATGCAAGGCATCCAGTAGTCCATCTCCTTCCAGAGCAGAGGGATGTAGTTAACCTTGGAGGTACGATGAGGCTAGGACTGCATGAGATAGAGGTTAAGGATGATACCTTAGCATACAGGATATACAAGAGCAATAAGATATGGAAGAGGCATAGGCATAGATACGAACTCAACACCGAGTACAAGGATATACTTGAGAAGCATGGCATGGTCTTCTCTGGCTGGAGTGATGGTGCAAGGAGGATGGAGATGCTAGAGTTGCCAGATAAGAGGTTCTACTTTGCTGTTCAGTACCATGCAGAGTTCACAAGTAGACCAGGAAGACCAGAGGAGGCATTCCTAGCATTTGTTGATGCTGCTGTAAAGTATAAGAGAGGAGATCAGCCTGATAGCGTATCCAAGCCTAAACAGAGGGTGAGAGTAAGAAAGAGCAAGTAAGTAGAGAATTAAGAAGAAGGAGAAGGAAGAGAGTTGATGGGAAGGAGAGGAGGAAGGAAGGCAGGATGTAAGATATAGATGGAAGGTAGATGATATAGGATGATAATGCCGTGTTTATACCCTCAACTCATATATCTTCTGCCTCGCATCTCTAAGCGATGCTCTCCTCCTAACATAACCCTTCTGGATGAGATGGTTCAATGCTAATCTTAGCGTCCTTGCTGGGAGCATGGTCCTTGCTATAAGGTCTCTCTGGCTCATTGGTCCTTCATACTCTAGCGTCTTGAGAACAAGTTTTGCACTTGGTGGCATACCAAGCATATCCTCAGCCAACTTCACCTTCTTTGCTAGAAGGGATGCTGGAGTATAACCTTCAAGCCTAACAAACCTTGCAGGGTAAGGATACTTGTAGCAGTTCAGTGCCCTCCTTATTGTAACCCTCCTACCCCCATCAAGTATAACCTCACACCTATACCTGCTTATTATATCACTAACCTCTATCTCAACATCATCATTAACTATTAAAGGTCTCCTAGTCACGTCCATAGAGTTCACTGGCACTATCAAGAATACCCTAGCACTCCTAAGCACCATAGGCCCTCCTGCTGACATGCTGTATGCTGTTGAGCCTATTGGTGTTGAGATTATCACACCATCGCTCTTATCATGCCATACATCATCTCCATTTATCCTTAGCCTATACTCCATAAGGGTAGCGCTCTTTGATGGGAAGAGTGCAACATCGTTGAGCACTGGTTCCATCTCCATCCCATCTACCCTAACTGCTAACCTTGTAACCTCCTCAACCCTATATCTGTTTGATGAGATCATGCCCATAACCTTTGCAATATCCCTTACATCAACCTGTGCAAGGAAGCCAGTAGAGTCCTCCTCGTATATGCCCAATACTGGAGGAGAGTCAACTGCAAGTTTGTGGAAGTACTGGAGTATACCTTTATCCCCTCCCATCACAAGCACTAGATCAGAGTCTATTGAGCATCTTGACTGCTCTATATTGCTGAGGATATCAACCTTAACATTCATGCTACTCAAGGTGTTAAGTATACTCTGTAGCATACCATCACCTTCACCCTTCTGCTGCTCAAATGCTACAAGTGATACATGCATATCCTTAGAGTATGCTATAGAGGGATTTAAACCAAACAAACAATAAACAAACAAGTTAACTAGTGCAAAGGGAGGAGAAGAGAGGAGAACATAACACTTAAAGCATGATACGATGCATATCAAGCCCTATGACAAAGAAGAGGAGTAATAGAGGTAGATCGAAGGGAGGGAAGGGGCACTCAAGCCTTGTACAATGCACAAACTGTGGAAGATGGGTGCCTAGGGATAAGGTTAAGAAGGTAACATCAAGGTTGAGCCTTGTTGATCCATCACTTGCAAAGGAGTTGAGGGCAAGCGGGGCATACATAGCAAGCCCTACAGTTATAAAGTACTATTGTGTCTCATGTGCTGTCTACTATGGTGTTGTTAAGGTCAGGGCTGAGGATGAGAGGAAGAGCCCTGAGCCATTGCGTTAAGTACTGCTAATACTCTATGGATGAACGTTATGGCAGCAAGTACAACTATTATGATGAGCCCATACTGCATAAGTTCCATTGATATGATTATGCTTGCTATGCTGAATGTTGATAGCAATAGTAGCCTCTCAGCCCTCTCCCCTACTCCTATGCCCTTCAACTCAACCCCTACCCCTTCTGCCCTTGCCCTTGCATAACTTACTAGCAGTGAGAGTGCCAATGCAAGTATAACAAGTGCTGGGTTAACCTTGCTGCTTAGCACTATCCCTGTGTATATTGCAACCTCTGCTACCCTATCAAGTGTTGAGTCTAGGAATGCACCTGCCCTAGAGACCCTGCCTGTAACCCTAGCAACGCTACCATCAACTATATCGAAGAAGCCAGATATAAGTAGCACTATCCCAGCGTAGAGATAAGCATACTCTAGCATTGATTGTAATGCGTAAAGGAAGCCTGCAAGTACTGCTAATGCAAATCCTATAAGTGTCAATGCATTAGGTGAGAGCCCAGTTGCTGCAAACCCCACTCCTATTCTATTCATCATAGGCTCTATATCCTTCCTTATCTTGTTCAGCAACATGATTGCTATACAGAGAGTATATTTATAGGCTAGTGCTCATACCTAATTGTATGGGTAAGGTTGGCAAGGGTGTAAGATGTAGTGTTGTAGAGTGTAGCAACAACGCTGTAAGATCACTTGATGCTGGTAAGGTTAGGGGTTCAGGGCTTGATGTTAGTGAAGGGAAGAGGGTTTACCTATGCGAGGAGCACTACAAGCAGTGGAAGAAGGTATTCAAACAGAGCAAGAGCGATGATATAAGTATAAGGTACAAGTGAAGATGATGTAACTACATAGGGCTACTCTTATCAAGTTGTATTCATCAACTGTAGTTAATATTATAATGAATATAACATACCTGATAAAGAGTTATAATTTGATTACATCTTGGTTATAAAATATAAATAAACGTGGTTTATACATGTGGTATAACCGCAATAATATTATAAATTATAGGATATAATATATTGATATGATAGCCTCAAAAAAAAAAATAAGCGGGATGAGCTGAGACTTCTAAATGATATACTCTCAGTACTCCTAGATGAAGGGGAAGCAAGCAAGATAACCATACTCCATAAGGCAAATCTGGACTCTAGGCTTCTCAACAAGTACCTTAACCTACTGAATGATACAGGGCTTATAGAGTTGGAGAATAGAAAGGGGAAAATAAGCATAAGGATAACAGACAAGGGTACAAGGTTCATAGTACTCTACAAGGAGTTGAGACGCATGATAAACGCTAAGCATAGTAGTAGCAGTAATACAAAACCAGCTCTTTAAATTAAATATTATTTACTAGTTAATTAGTTTAGCCTAGAGCCAGATCAATTAATATATCAGGGAACTGCTTAGCCCAAGTAGTCTATGGTTTACGAATGCACATTCTCTAAGCCCTAATCTCTTTGCATTGTTTAATACAGTAATCTGTAGCAAGAACGTATAATAGAGCAGTCTGCTTAAGGTCTCATCCTCATACCTTCCATTGCATCTATCCTCATTATTACAATACTCTAGCAGTGTAGCATCTATACCATTACTCCTCAACCCATCTGCCAGCATCCTAGCCTTCTCTTCAGATGAGAGTATTAACACTTTATCCCCTTCCTTTAGGGAGAATACCTCCATATGGCAGAACTGCTCCAACCTACAATATGATGCCCTCGCTCCTAGCACCTCATACAACTTTGCTGAGCCATACACTGCTAGAGGGTATGTTAATACATCTCCAACTATGTAGTTGTGTTCAGCAAGCACGATACCCCCTGCATCATCACTAGCCTTTGAAAATACATCCTTAACATCTACACTTACATCATCCATGTTAACTGCAAGTGATGCAGATGCTACAAGGCTTGCAGTAAACCCTATGCTACCTGCAGTAAGCATACCTGTACGTTTGAATCTAATGAGGATGGTAGAGTCTGCACCTCTAGCCAACTTACTCTCAGCATTTGCTGTGATTGCAACAACCTTCATGCCATGCCTATGTGCCCTATCCATGGCATCAAGCACAGCTCTTGTAGAGCCAGAGACAGATACTATGTAGAGTATCCTCCTAGATGCTATCATACTTAATAGTTCAAAAGGATCTATGCATTGAATCCTGAATCCTGATAGCCTCTCAGCCAGCATTACAGCAGCAAATGAGTCACCACTCCCAGTTATCAGTGTATTTAACTGCTCCTCCTTGCTCAACCATCTACTCTTCATCTCCTGCATAAGCATAGGAATATCCTCTACCTGATACGATACCTCCTGCTCATACGCATCCAGCGTACTCATAAAAGATCAACACAACTAACATAATCTATCTTTTTCTTCCTTCCTTCATTCATTTCTACCTATAATTAATATTAATTCATTGGTTTGATCTGAGATTTACTATCCTCTCCTTTAATATGCTTAATACCAACTTTGGATCTGCTCTACCCTTGCTGTACTTCATAACCTTGCCTAGCAGGTAGTTGAGTGTCTTCTCATTGCTTATAGCATCCATGACAGCCTTCCTCTCCTCCTCCATGACCCTATCCACTATACCTGCTAACTCATCCCTGTTGCTAAGCATATCAACATCATCCATACCCTGTATTATTGTGGATGGTAGCATCCCTGTAGAGATCATCTTCTGCATTATCTGCTTTGCCATAGTCCTATTTATCTTGCCAGAGTCAACAAGTACTGCAAGTTCTGCTATATGCTTTGGGGTAATCCTTGTAAGGATTCCAGCATAGTTAACGTTACTGCTGTTATCACTACCATCACTACTCTTTCTACTACTATTATTATTATTGCTACCATCATTACTACTATTGCTACCACCATACCTCTCCAGATAGCCTTTAAGATCAGTAACTATCCAGTTTGCTATAGATCTAGCATTACCATAGTACTTGATACTCTCCTCGAATAGATCTGCAATATACTTCTCACCAACCAGTATCTTAGCAGTATCCCTTGCTAGAGCATATACCCTTACAAACCTCTCAATCCTTGCATGGGGTAACTCTGGCATCCCTGCTCTTATAGCATCTAGATCACTACTGCTCAAGACCATGCTTGGTATATCTGGCTCTGGGAAGTATCTATAATCCTCTTCCTCCTCCTTTACCCTAGCCTGTACAGTTATCCTCCTAGCATCATCCCAATGCCTAGTCTCACTCCTCACCTCTATACCTCTAGCAGTAAGGCTCCTCTGCCTTGCTATCTCAAATGCTATTGCCCTCTCAACATCCCTGAACGAGTTGATGTTCTTTATCTCAACCCTTGCATGCCCTCCTATGGATACATTTGCATCACACCTAACAGCACCATCAAGAGCAGGGTTACATATGCCTAGATGCTCAAGTATCGATGCTAGCCTGTTTAGGAAGAGCCTAACCTCGTTTGGTGCATTGAAGTCTGGCTCAGTAACTATCTCTACAAGTGCTACACCAGCCCTATTGTAATCAACAAGGGCATAGTTTGATGTACCTATGCTACCATCGTAAACAAGCCTTCCAGGGTCCTCTTCAAGTTGGATCCTCCTTATCCTTATCACTTTACCTATGCCATCACTACTACTAGGATCATCCAACTCCATGTAGCCATCAGCACCAACACTAGCCTGCTCATATGCATTGTACTGGGTTATCTGGAAGTTCTTTGGAAGATCAGGGTAGAAGTAGTTCTTCCTGTAGAATGCTATCCTGCTTGCTATCTTACAGTTTAATGCAAATGCAAGCATCACAGCATACTCTACAGCCCTTCTGTTGAGTAATGGGAGTGTACCAGGCATACCAAGGCATATAGGGCATACATTAACGTTAGGCTCCTTACCTCTATAATCTGCTGGACATGGGCAGAAGAGTTTGCTCTTCAAAGCAGTCAACTGGCAGTGTATCTCAAGCCCTATCATTACCTTATCTGCAGATTGGGTCATAGCACACACCTCTTAACCTTGCTCCCTCTAACATGCTCTAGCAAGTATGCTATCCTTAATAACGTTGCCTCATCTAGATGCTTTGCCATGAACTGTATACCTATTGGCAGTCCATTATGCATGCTATAGGGTATGGAGAGTGCTGGTATCCCAGCCAAGTTTGCTATAACAGTGCATATATCTATTGTGTATAACCTCAAGGGATCAGATATCCTCTCCCCTATCCTTGGAGGGAGTACTGGCATCGTTGGTGTAATTATAGCATTGTAAGATCTGAGTACATGCATTATCTCATCCCTTATTATTGCTCTAGCCTTCTGTGCCTTCATGTAGTACCTTCCATAGTAGCCAGAGGAGAGCACATAAGTACCAAGCATGATCCTCCTCTTCACCTCGCTACCAAAGTTGCTCCTTATGGTTGAGTAGAACTCATTCCATGCAATCCCATCTGGCTGTACTGTATAACCATACCTTATACCATCGTATCTTGCAAGGTTACTGCTCGCCTCTGCCATTGCTATTGTGTAGTATGATGCAAGTGCATACTTCAACGATGGTATGGACACCTCTTCCACTATAGCATCTAGTTGCTCAACGCTTGCTATAGCATCAAGCATGCTATCCCTTATAGGTTCATCAATAGCATTGCTCTCCATTATCTCCCTTATTGTAGCAAACCTCATGCCCTTGAGGCTAGTAGAGTTAATGGATTCAAGATCTATGGTAGTGGCATCAATGCTTGTATGATCATTCTGTATATCAGCCCCAACAACAGCATTAAGCATCAATGCTAGATCAACTGCTGATCTTGCCATCAACCCTATACACTCTAGACTGTTAGCATATGAGATGAGCCCGTATCTACTCAATAACCCATAAGTTGGCTTTAAGCCATAGATGGAGCAGAAGGATGCTGGACATCTTACAGATCCTCCAGTATCTGAGCCCAACGCTATACTTGCCATGCATGATGCAAGCGATGCAGCACTACCCCCAGAGGAGCCTCCCGCAACCCTATCCTCATCCCATGGGTTGTGTGTTACACCAAACGCACTGAACTCTGTTGTTGAGCCCATACCAAACTCATCCATATTTGTCTTGCCTATCACTATTGCTCCAGCATCCTTGAGCCTCTTCACAACAGTAGCATCATATACTGGCACGTAATCCTCAAGCATCCTAGAGGCGCATGTAGTCCTTATCCCTTCTGTTGATATGTTATCCTTGACTGCAAGAGGCACACCAAGTAGGTTTCCATTGCCATAACCACTCCCATTACTGCTACTCTTAACCATCTTATCCACCATCCTAGCCTCATCCAATGCGTGATGGTTAATGGTTATGTATGCATTGATCCTCTCATCCATGCTTTCTATCCTCTCAAGCATGCTTGCAATGTAATCCTCTACGCTTATTGATCCACTCTTAACCTCTTCCACAAGTTCATATGCATTTAATGCAAGTTTACTACTACTAACCATAGAGATCTACCTGATATTATATACATACTCTCATCTCATCCCATCTTTGGTGCCTTTATGAACCTATCCTTCACATTCTTTGCATTACTTAACACATCGCCAAGGAATACAAGTGCTACATCATCCCTCATCTCCTTATAATCCCTGCTAATCTTGTATGGCTCTACATCACTACTTATGTCAAGTTCATCAAGCATGTTGAAGTACTCTATTATCTCATTTATCTGCTCAGCATACAGCCTTAACTCCTCATCCTTCACACCTATCCTTGCTAGGTATGCTAGATGCTTAACCTCCTCAACACTAACCATGCTATACCATCTCTGCGATCATTGTATATATAAACCATCAAGGCTTAACTGCATAAACATTCTTCTTATACCTTCATCTCTAATCAGGCATGATAAGTGTGCTGATGGTTGATGCTACTACTAGTAATATGTATACAAATTGAATTAGCAGAAGGAGATTTGATTGATATAAGATGCTTGATGATTAGAGTTTGATAAACTATGCAAGTTATGCACGTTGAGCATTCATATCCACATCATGCTCCACTGCTTAGCCTTATATACATCCCAAGCATACTTACATTATGCATAGCAGTAAGGAAGAGTTGAAGAAGGTATTGCTTAACCTACTACTTGAAGATGTAGAATTTAGGCATGCAGTAGCAGGGGCTATAGGCTACAAGGAGATACTGGATAGGATTGCTAAGGTTGATGAGGATATGAATAAGAGGTTCTTGGAGATGGAGGAGAAGATGAATAAGAGGTTCTTGGAGATGGAGGAGAAGATGAATAAGAGGTTCTTGGAGATGGAGGAGAGGGTAAATGCTAGGTTCTTGAAGGTAGAGGAGGATATCAAAGAACTAAGGAAGGATCTAAACGATCTAAGGAGGGATATGCAGGAAGGGTTCAAGAGGCATGATGAAGAGTTTGCTAAGGTATGGAAGAGCATTGAAGATCTAAGGAGGGATATGCAGGAAGGGTTCAAGAGGCATGATAGACTTATCCAAGAGTTGAGTATAAGCATAGGCTCTCTAGGGAGAAGGACAGGCAAGGATATGGAGAGGTTGATCCTCAACATCTATAGAGATCAACTTATGCAACTAGGCATAGATAAGGATAAGGCTAGGAGGTTTGAGTACATTGATAAGGAAGGGTTGTATGGCTTGAAGGGTAAGCGTTATGAGTTTGATATAATAGTTAGCAATAGCCATGCTGATATACTAGAGATTAAGAACAGGGTTGCAGAGGATGATGTTGTAACATTCTATGAGAAGGTTAACAGTATAAAACCTGTGATAGAACGTGAGTATGGAAGTATTAAGAGATTAGTAACGGTCTCTATCCACATAGATAGGGAGGCTCTTACTAAGGCTAAGGAGTTGGGTATAGAATGCATATATGGGTATATGGTTAGAGGTTGAAGTCATTACTTACTTGCTTGCTCTTGCTTTATGCTTTGCTTATACATACAAATTATGCATAGATTATCATGGCACAAGCCTGTCTATATCCCTAGGATAGAATGTTGCATCCCTTATATTCTCCAACCCAGTTACTGTCATCAGTAACCTCTCCAATCCTAACCCAAAACCTGCATGGGGAGGCATACCATAATCGAATACTATAAGGTGATGGGCGAATGACTCTGGCTTAAGACCTTGCATCTTGAGCCTCTCCATGAGTTCATCCTTCCTATTTATCCTTGTACTTCCAGATGATATCTCCAGATCCCCATGCATAAGATCGAATGACTCACTCAAGGCAGTACTACCGTCATCCTTGGTCTTGGTATAGAATGGCCTCATCCTTGCTGGCCAATCAACTATGAAGTAGTAGCCCTTTAACATACTTGAAAGTGCCTTGAGATGCTCAGCAGCAAAGTCATCCCCCCACTCTATCCTTATCCCTTCACCTTTGAGTATGTCTATGAGTTGAGAGTATCTGTACCTTGGAAATGGTGTACTAGGCTTGATTGGAGTTGTACCAAGTATACTAAACTCATCCTTACACTTATCAACAACATAGCCTATAGCATGTGAGATCATCTCCTCAAGTATACCCATTACATCCTCATAGTTAACGAATGCATGTTCAACATCAATAGATATAGCCTCTGCAAGGTGCCTATTGGTTCTTGATGGCTCTGCCCTGAATATTGGAGCGATCTCATAAACCTTCTCAAATGCTAGGGTTAACTGCTCCTTGTAGAGCTGTGGGCTCTGAGCAAGGAACGCTTCCCTATCGAAGTAGAAGATGGGGAAGAGTGCTGCCCCTCCCTCTGATGCTGTTGATATCATCTTTGGAGTGCTGACCTCTATGAAACCTCTCTCATCAAGGAAGGATCTTATGGCTTTGAGTAGGTTATGCCTTATCCTAAATACAGCCCTTAGATAGTGCCTCCTAAGGTCTACAGCCCTTATATCCAATCTTACATCTAATGGGATGTTCTTACTGTATACTGAGAATGGAGGTACACTCCTTGCAAGAGAGAGTATCTTCATCTCCTTTGGTACTACCTCAACTCCCTTTGGTGCATTCTTCATGCTCCTTACTATACCCTTGACTGCTATTGATGAGTGCTCCTTAAGCATCCTTGCCTTTGAGAATAGTGCTTGTGTTGTTGCACCATCAGAACCTTCAGCATTCCTCTTGAAGACTATCTGTACCTCTCCATCCTTATCTGCTAGCATAACGAAGAGTATATTGCCATGGTCCCTTATACTTGCTACATAGCCCATTAGGGTAACCTCTCTACCATCCATACCATGCAGTTCAGATGAGTAGTGTGATCTCCTCCAATCCCCTAGATCATCCTCAAGGCTCATGCTAGCAAAGAGCATGTAATACAAATTTAAGTTTAATGAGTTGTTCTGGATAGTTGCAGTTATAGTAATGGTGGTATATGCAGCAACAGCAGCATCATAACCTCCTACAGCTTATTAACGTCAATCAACTAGCAAGAAGTTGCTCTATCAACCCCATAACCTCCTGCTTGATCTTGTGATCAACATCTACACCAAGGCTAGTTATGATATAGCCAGTAGCAAACTCTGCCTTGCCACCTCCCTTTCCTCCATATCTAGCAATAATAGCCTTGAGCAAGGTATTAGAATCTAGCCTTGGATCATTGCTTGCTATTACAACATTCGATCTATCCCTCTTCCTATTAAGGAAGATTATCAGTTTATTATCTGTACCATCCTTCACCATCGTGCTTGCCTTCTTGATCAATATATCATCATCAAGCATATTGAAAGAGCCATAGTAGAGGTTCAATTCTCTAACCCTTACTGCAGATAATGCACTGACTGCATCATCGGTAACACTCCTTATGCTGGTCCTTAGCATACTCAACTCCTCAAGAATATTACTCAATGTAGCCTCTAATGTATTCATGTTCGCTCTTAGCATCATTGCTATATCTGCTAGCCTTTTTACAGATTCTATTGCGTAACGCTTAGCCTTATCTCCAACAAGGTACTCAACCTTGCTGATATCCCTCTCCCTTGATATGCTCTTAACTATGAAGAATTCACACTCTCTTGTGTTGCTAACATGCTCCTTGATACATGCAGAATGGTCATATCCATCTATCTCTACTACTCTAACGTTACCAGTGATCCTTACTTCATACGCTCTAACATCTGGGAATCTCCTCCTTGCCTCATCTAGAGAAGGGAACGTATGCTCTCTAACCGTTCTCCCTTCCTCTATAGTTCTGTTCACTATAATCATAGCCTGATATACCTCATCCATACTCAACTCTTTACATCTTATGTAAACCCTGTTTACATCATCTGTATGCTCAACCTTCAGAACCTGGATGCTCTCAGGACCTAGCAGATTCTGCAATGCTCTAGCAAATATATGCTCTGCTGTATGTGCTCTAGCATCATGATACCTTTCCATGAGTCTACTACAGCATAGGCTTTTTAATTTGTATTGAATCATGTTAGTTATGATACTATAATAAGTGTTAACCTGAACTTGTACACCTTACCATCATTACCGAGTTACGATACTACTAAAGTGTTAGCCAAGTACGTGAATATATTACGAATGAGCCACTAGGATATGATAATCTAGCGTATGCTGTATTAGATCAGCACGATTATGAAAGATAAAAGAGTAGAGTACAGCAGTATGGCTATATATAGATGGATAGCAGAAGTAGAGTCAACATTCTCTTCCTTAGAGTATGTTTGATGGTGAGCATGTTATGGCAAAGAAAGAAGTATATATTAAAGGTTAAGGAGTTTTGTATGAACACTAAAAGTATCATTATTATACAACCTACTTAACATACAGTAGATAAGCAAAGAAGGTAGTAGTTAAGGTAAGATGGATATCATCTATAATTAACCAAGAAGGTAGTTATGCGATAGAGCAGTTACATCATTCAAATTAGCAAGAATAAACCTATAGCAATTCAGATCAAATCACTCAGCAGATCCTGATATTTGAATTGGTATTTGTGAGCTAGTAGCCCCTAATAAGACTTGATTTAAAGTCTGTTATACATGGATCATGTATTGATATATCGCACTCTCTTCCGCATATGTGTTGATGCTATAATGAATAATAAGGGAGTTAGTTTGTATTCTAAGAATCATTAATTGATGAGGATATATGATATAGTAAATAAGGTAGATTTTATTTTAGCGTATCAAGGTGGAAGGTAGATATTGAAAAAGGATAGCAAGGAGGTAGATTTTTATTTTAGCGTATCAACCCTTAACTATGCCAAAGCGCACCATGCCTATATGCTTTACAAGGGAGCAGGTTAAGTTACTGGAGGAGTATGCAAAGAGCAAAGGTATGCTCAACCTCAGTCAAGCTGTAGAAGAGATAATAGAGAAGATAGAAGTAGTAGTAGAGAAGTAACGATGACATATACACAGGTGTTGAGACTAATTTCTTTCCTCCCTTCTCCAAATCCATATATTAATTAATGGTAGTACACAACTCCCCTATGATGAATGCTATAGGAACTCTAGGCTCACACTGTGCACTACAGGTACTCAGGGGCGCAAAGGATGAAGGCTTCAAGACTATACTTGTGTGTGAGAGGAGGAGGGAAGGACTATACAGGAGGTTCAGGTTCATTGACAGACTTCTGCTGGTTGAGGATTACAGGTTCGAGCATTCATTCAGCGAGAGCGTACAGAATGAGTTGCATGATAACAACTGTATACTTGTACCCCATGGAACATACATATCAAGCATGAGTATAGAGGAGATAGAGAGTATAAGGATACCATTCTTCGGCAACAGGTGGATACTCAGATGGGAGGCTGATAGAGCGTTGAAGGAGAGGCTCATGCTTGAAGCAAGGTTGAATGTTCCTAAGAGCATCAGCATAGATGAACTTAATGGAAGTAGTGATGGGAGTAAAGAAGCAAGACTAGTTATAGCAAAGCTTCATGGTGCTGCTGGTGGCAAGGGCTACTTCCTTGCATGGGATAGGGAGAGCTTCATGACCCAGTACAACAAGCTTCTAAGCAAGGGCATGGTTAAGAGCATTGATGATCTATACATACAAGAGTATGTGCTTGGTGTGCCAGTGTACCTTCAGTACTTCTACTCACCATTGAACAGGGAGGTTGAGTTGCTAGGCATAGATAGGAGGTATGAGTCCAATGTTGATGCTATAGGAAGGATACCAGCATTACAGCAGGAGAGTTCAGGGGTACATGAAGTATCATACAATGTAATAGGCAACAGTCCATTGGTGCTTAGAGAATCACTTCTGGATGAAGTGTACAGGATGGGCGAGAGGTTTGTATCTGCTGCTGAGCGCCTAGTCAAGCGTGGCATGATAGGTCCATTCTGCATAGAAGGTGTGTATGATCAGGATGGGAGGTTCATAGCATTTGAGTTCTCTGCAAGGATAGTTGCTGGCACAAACCTGTATGTTAATGGCTCACCATACTCATACCTGCTCTACGATGAGCCAATGAGCATGGGTAGGAGGATAGCAAGGGAGGTTAGGATTGCTATAGATAGCAATGAACTGGATAAGGTTGTAACCTAGCCTAACCAACCTCTTCTCCCTTATTTCCTCTCCTCCTTCCTTCACCTTAGAAGCAAAAATACCATTATAAGTATGAGTATGGTAGACGCAAATGGTAGTAGTAAGAGCAACTTTGCAAGTCTCTCTATCCTTGCAAGCCTCTCATACTCTTTCCTGATGCCCCAGTAGGTGTATACATCCTCATCCTTCATTTCATGCATGTACTATACACATGATACTAACTTATTAAGTTTCCCTTATAAGGTGAAAATTGTACATTTTGTAGATCCAAAAGAATTGATTGATACTCTTACCATTAAAGGTATATCATTGCATGGTACCATCCAGCTCCATATGCTATATTGCAATGTATCAAGACCATCGGGGGAGTGGGAGATGTAGGATATACTCATCTTACTCCATACTAATGAAACTTTTATATTCTAGATGGATTGAATGGTGTACGTGCGCTTACTTGAGTATCAGGCAAAGATGCTCTTCAAGGATTATGGTATCCCTGTACCTAGAGGTTATCTAGCAACCAATCTTGAGGAGGCTAGACAATATGCTAGAGAACTAGGCTTCCCATTGGTTCTCAAGGCACAGGTTAGGGTTGGAGGGAGGGGCAAGGCTGGAGTGGTTAAGATCTGCAGGGATCCAAATTCATTTGATGATGTATTCAAGGAGATGATGGGCAAGAGTGTGCAAGGAGAGGTTGTGAAGAGCATACTCCTTGAGGAGTTCATGCCACACAACAAGGAACTCTACCTCTCCATATTCCTTGATAGGAGTAAGAGATCTTATGCAATAATAGCATCCCCAGAGGGTGGTGTTGAGATAGAGAGTGTTAGCAACAAGGTTGTTCATACGCTTGATATAGATGATAGCAATAATAATAGTAGTCTGCTCCATGATATAGCAGCATACATGGGCTTCAATGAGGATGGCAATGCGTTGGTTGATATAGCAAGTAGGTTGATTAAGCTTGTTGATGAGAAGGAGGCTGAACTGGCAGAGATAAACCCCATGGCTGTAAGGGATGATGGTAGCATAATTGCTTTAGATGCAAAGGTAATAGTTGATGATAATGCACTCTTCAGGCATGAGGAGTTGAGGGTATTTGAGGAGCAGAGTATAGAGGTTGAGGCTAGGAGGAGTGGATTCTCACTAGTTGAGTTGGATGGCAATATAGCAGTTGTAGGTAATGGTGCTGGTCTTGTCATGTCAACCATTGATATGCTTAGTGATGCAGATGGGAGAGCAGCATGCTTCCTAGATGTTGGTGGTAGTGCAACACTTGAGAATATATACAAGGCATTAACCCTTGTGAGTAGGTTGAGCAGTGTCAAGGCAATCCTTGTGAACCTGTACGGTGGGATAGTAGATACAAGTATAGTTGCAAAGGCTATAGTGAGTGCTTATAAGGATAACATCATACAGGTGCCAGTATTTGCTAGAATAGCAGGTAGGAATGCTGATATAGCAAGGGATATGCTCAAAGGTACTAAAGCAGTTATGTTTGAGTCTGTTGAGGAAGCAATAGATAATGCTGTTAGAGCAGTAAAGGATGTGAATAATAACAATGCTAGAAATAGGTGAATAGGATGGGGATGGGCAGTAGTGGTAGTGTAGGAGTAGAGGCTAAGCAGATTCTTGATATCTTTAAGATACTTCAAGGCAACCCTGGAGATGAGGATTACAACAGGAAGCCAGTTATAGTACAAGGGATGACTGGCAAGTTTGGTAGCCTCCATACAAGGCTCATGCGTGAATATGGCACCAATATAGTTGCTGGTGTAACCCCTGGCAAGGGGGGACAGCAGTTCGATGGCATACCTGTGTATGATAGCGTTAGGGATGCTGTTAAGGAGCATAATGCAGAGATCTCTGTTGTATTTGTGCCAGCACAGTTCTTCCTAAATGCTGCTGTTGATGCTCTAACCAATGGGATAAGGCTTATGGTTGCAATACCAGAGCATGTCCCAGTAAGGGATACACTCAGGTGTATAAAGCTTGCAAAGGAGAATGATGCTGTAGTTGTAGGACCTAATACCCCAGGCATAATAGTGCCAGGGGTTATGAAGCTAGGGATAATGCCTGCACAGCCATTCAGCAAGGGCAGAACCGTTGTTATATCAAGGAGTGGTACACTCATGTACGAGATATCACATAGGCTTACACTTGCTGGATTTGGGCAGAGGCTATGCTTAGGTATAGGAGGAGACCCTATAAACTGCCTAACCCTGATAGAGTGCTTTGAACTCATAAGGGATAGGGATGATGTTGACTCAGTGGTAGTAGTAGGGGAGATAGGAGGTAGTGCTGAGGAACAACTTGCAGAGTACATAATATCAACAGAGTTCAAGAAGCCTGTAGTAGCATACATAGCAGGAAGGAGTGCGCCAAAGGAGAAGCGTATGGGCCATGCTGGAGCAATTGTGTATGGTACGTATGGTTCTGCAGAGTCCAAGGTTAACATGTTTGCAAAGGCAGATGTACCTGTAGCAAAGAGGCCTGCTGAGGTACCCATACTGCTTGAGAAGAAGATGAGGCGATGACTATCAAAAAGCAAGGTAAAGATAAATAGTAAGGTGTGGTGGTTGTAGTAGCATGCCAATAACAGATACATTCAAGAAGCAGATAGCGCAGAGGAGAAGGCTCTTCTTCAAGATATGCTTCAAGTGCGGTGCAAAGAACCATATAGATGCTCAGCGCTGTAGAAAGTGTAGAGGAGATCAGTTGCGCTTAAAGAACAGAACCCTAGGGGCAAAGAAGTAATAAGGGCATCTTACAGTAAAGTAATTGTCAATTATTATAAGGATATAATAATCTTCTTTCCTTATAGGATTAATCTAGGAGGGGGCGGGTGGTCTAGCCTGGTTAGGACGCGGCTCTCACACAGCCGAGGTCGAGGGTTCGACTCCCTCCTCGCCCACCAGTTCCAGGGTTCGTAGGACTACCTATAATTCCTATAATTATAATATGATGAAGCAAGCAGATAATATAGA